>OMDY01000008.1_pt1 | contig 244066 bp, 158 predicted proteins | sample 1645281 | NCBI WGS metagenome assembly OMDY01 (sample SAMEA103958145, study PRJEB25191) | human gut metagenome | biome: human-associated habitat [ENVO:00009003]; feature: intestine environment [ENVO:2100002]; material: feces | place: Germany | collected 2013/2015
CCATACTAAATAAATTTGAAGGCAAAGATACTAATTTAGAAATTTACTCCTCAGGGTTTTACGTTGATCCTTTTTTTGTATTATTTTCTGTTAAAGAACTTCCATTTTCTTCCATTTGAACAATATTACTATATAATTGGTACAAAAACACAATGATTTGACGTTTTCTTTTGCTACATTTGCATCGTGTACGTAAACGAAGTATACCAATAACCGATTATTATCAACTTTAAAACGTAATAGAATTATGAAAACGAACTATGAAATTCGCTATGCAGCGCATCCCGAAGACGCAAAAAGTTATGATACCAAGCGTATCCGTCGTGATTTTCTTATCGAAAAAGTCTTCTCTGCTAACGAAGTAAATATGGTATATTCCATGTACGACCGTATGGTTGTAGGTGGTGCAATGCCCGTGGGCGAAGTGTTGAAACTGGAAGCTATTGATCCGTTGAAGGCTCCTTTCTTCCTGACCCGCCGCGAAATGGGTATCTTTAATGTAGGCGGTCCCGGTGTGGTAAAAGCCGGTAACGCTGTATTCGAATTGGATTATAAGGAAGCTCTCTACCTGGGTTCGGGCGATCGTGAAGTAACTTTCGAAAGCAAGGATGAAAAGAATCCCGCCAAGTTCTACTTCAACTCACTGACTGCTCATCGTAACTATCCCGATAAGAAAGTGACGAAGGCTGATGCCGTAGTTGCTGAAATGGGTAGCCTGGAAGGTTCCAACCATCGTAATATAAATAAGATGCTGGTGAATCAGGTATTGCCTACCTGCCAGTTGCAGATGGGTATGACGGAGCTTGCTCCGGGCAGCGTATGGAATACGATGCCGGCACATGTGCACAGCCGTCGTATGGAAGCTTACTTCTATTTTGAAGTACCCGAAGAACATGCAGTTTGCCACTTCATGGGCGAAGTTGACGAAACCCGCCACGTATGGATGAAGGGTGACCAGGCTGTATTGTCTCCCGAATGGTCTATCCATTCTGCTGCCGCTACTCATAACTATACCTTTATCTGGGGTATGGGTGGTGAAAACCTGGACTATGGAGATCAGGACTTCTCTTTGATTACCGACCTGAAGTAATAAATTGAGTAAACCGAGACTTTGAATCGTAATTAGAAACAAGTTATTAATAAACCTAAGTAAATAAATTATGGTAAACTTTTCATTAGAAGGCAAAGTAGCACTTGTAACCGGTGCTTCTTACGGAATTGGCTTCGCTCTGGCAACTGCCTATGCACAAGCCGGTGCAAAAATCGTGTTCAACGACATCAAACAAGAATTAGTGGACAAAGGTCTGGCTGCTTACAAAGCTGAAGGCATCGATGCTAAAGGTTATGTATGCGATGTGACAAATGAAGAGCAGGTGAACGCTATGGTTGCCCAGATTGAGAAAGAAGTGGGCGTGATCGATATTCTGGTAAACAATGCAGGTATCATCAAGCGTATTCCGATGCACGAAATGTCTGCTGCTGAATTCCGTCAGGTGATCGACGTAGACTTGAACGCTCCGTTTATCGTATCCAAGGCTGTTATCCCTTCTATGATAAAGAAAGGTCACGGCAAGATTATTAACATTTGCTCTATGATGAGTGAATTGGGTCGTGAGACCGTGTCTGCTTATGCTGCTGCCAAGGGTGGATTGAAGATGCTGACTCGTAACATCGCTTCCGAGTACGGTGAATACAACATCCAGTGTAATGGTATCGGCCCGGGTTACATCGCTACTCCGCAGACTGCACCGCTTCGCGAACCGCAAGCTGACGGTTCACGTCATCCGTTCGATGCATTTATCGTTGCTAAGACTCCGGCTGCACGTTGGGGTACTCCTGAAGATTTGATGGGTCCTGCCGTATTCCTGGCTTCCGACGCTTCTGATTTCGTAAACGGTCACGTACTCTACGTTGACGGTGGTATCCTGGCTTACATTGGCAAACAGCCTAAATAAGTATATGAATAAATAATGGGAAATGGATAATTGATGCTGTCAGTTATCCATTTTTCCCATTTTCTATATCTTCATAATCCATTATCCGTTTTTCAATTATCAATTGATTAAGCAATATGAAAAAGTTATTCCTTTTACTGGCAACAGCATTCGTATGTTTTGCCTGCACCAACACTAAGGATGTAGTTACCGTAACGGTAAGCAATCCTTTGGCAATGGAGCGTTCCAATGAAATGGTTGAGGTGGCTATGAGCGACATCGCCAACCAACTGAAACTGGCTGACACAGCACAGATTGTGGTTCTGAATGCTGACGGACAACAAGTCCCCTATCAGATTACTTATGATGAAAAAGTGATTTTCCCTGCAAGCGTAGCTGCTAACGGTACGGCTGTTTATACCATTCAGGCAGGCACGCCTGAAGCTTTTGCAGTAAAGGCTTGCGGTAGATATTATCCTGAACGTGTGGATGATGTAGCCTGGGAAAATGACCTGGTTGCTTTCCGTGCGTATGGTCCTGCTTTGCAAAAGACTGGCGAACGTGCTTTCGGTTATGATGTTTGGACGAAGTACAATACCACCGAACCGGTTGTAGAAGCCCGTTATGCAGGTGAGCTGAATCCGGAGACTAAAGCAAAGATCGCTGAATTGAAGAAAACTGATCCGAAAGCTGCACGGGAATTGTATCAATCGGTATCTTATCACGTAGACCACGGAAATGGTCTGGACTGCTATAAAGTAGGTCCTACGCTGGGTGGCGGTACTGCTGCTTTGATGCCCGACGGTGAAATCGTTTATCCGTATTGCTACGCTACACAGGATATCCTGGACAACGGTCCGTTGCGTTTCACTGTGAAGCTGGTTTACAATCCGCTGACTATCAAGGGTGACTCAACAGTGATTGAAACACGTGTTATCACGCTGGATGCAGGCTCTCACTTGAATAAGACTGCGGTTTCTTTTGATAACCTGAAAGAGACTACTCCCGTGGCTACAGGTATCGTGTTGCACGAACCGGATGGTGCTGTTGTAGCTGATGCTGCTGCCGGCTATATCACTTATGTGGATCCTACGGACAATGTGAATAATAATAACGGTAAGATATTCGTAGGTGCTGCTTTCCCGACTACAGTGAAAGAGGCAAAATCGTTGCTCTTCCCTGAAAAGGAAAAGAATGAACTGCGTGGTGGTGCCGATGGCCATGTATTGGCTATCAGCGATTATGAACCGGGTTCAGAGTATGTTTACTACTGGGGTGCTGCCTGGGACAAGGCTGACATCAAAACTCCGGAAGCATGGAATGAATACATGGCAAACTATGCTCAGAAGGTACGTAATCCGTTGACGGTGACAATTAAATAAATCAAGTTTCACCACGGAGTAACACAGAGTATCATGGAGTTTTATTTTATAATTGTAGAACTCCGTGATACTCTGTGTTATTCCGTGGTGAACTCATTCTATCAGCACAAAGTACGCCCATTTCTCCGGTTCCTTGTGATGCCTTTTCATCATTTCCCCTTGTGCTTTTACAAAAGCTACCCGTTTAGATGTTTTAAACTTCCAGTTTTGATAGAACAGAGTCATGAATTCGGCTGTTTCCTTATCCGATACTTCTGCTAAAGTCATAATCATATTTCTTGCTCCTGCTGAGCGGAATGCTCGTTGAAGTCCGTAGACTCCTTCTCCGTCACGTATCTCACCCAAACCTGTGTTGCAGGCTGAAAGTACTACCAAATCTGTGTTCAACAGGCTCATGCCGAATATTTCATAAGCGGTGAGCAGGCCGTCATTCGGCAGATTCAGTGAGGCAGAGTCTTTCCAGGCTTTGCTTGCGCCTGAGAGGGCCAGACCTGTACGCAGAAGTGGATTATAATAACCACTTTTTCCTTCCTGATTCAATCCTTTATCTTTTATGCCGGAGTCGTAGGGCAGATAGAAACCATGTGTGGAGATGTGGAGTACAAATGGCGATTCTTTCCGGTCGGATAATCTCCTGAACGCACTTTCCGTTGCTTGTCTGCCGGAGAAAACTTCTACAAGGCATCCTTTCTCCTTTAATACGGTGGAGATGGATGCAATTTCCTTTTTGGAAGATGGCAGGTAGTGGAAGCCCTGTCCCCGTACTGGATTCTCAGGTTTGGAAGGTGGTAGCCCGTAATCTGCCGCACCAAACAGGACGACTGATTTGTTTTCCGGGTATAGGTTGTATTTCTTTGTCAGCCTGTCGGTGGCACAGAGTTGGAACCTTAATCCATATTCATTGCATAGGTATAAATTATTGTCACTTACTATTCCGGCAAAAGGAATGGTGCTCAGCAATCTTGTGGGAAAGAGAGAAATAACGATTCTGCCACCGAAATGAGCCTGTATGGGATTCCAGATGTTTTTCACTATGAAATCATTCTGCCGGTCATCGTCGGTATCGTTGAGTGCAGCCCTTAACGGCTCTTCGTCGCAGAGCGGGACGAAGTGAGGACTTTTATCCGCATTCGTAAAGACGAGTGCGGCATATTGCCGGGCGCCGTTGTCGGGACGATGCAGCAGGATGAACTCAACCATCACTTCTTCCTTGCTTGTCACAGTCTTGAGTATTGACTCCCATTCGGTGATGCAACGGTAGGGCTCCTGTACACTTCCCAGTACGTATGCCACTGCTTCCCTGCTTAGTGCCATGGAACGCATGCTATTCAGTATATTCGGCAGGTAGTCCCCTTTCAGGTGTACGTTCATGGCGTCTTCTGTCAGCATAATCTCGGATTGCCGCTGACTTAGTTGCCGTAGATATTTATCACCTTGCATGGCAACCATCTTTTCGTTGTATATGGCGGGAGACACCAGAAAGAATTGTTTCATTAGTTGGGCATTGCTGTACATAAATTCGGGCATACCTTCGTGATTGATATACCGATAGGCGAAGGTTTGCATTTCGTCGTACCAAGGCTGGAAGAGACTGAGCAGGTTTGTCCGGTCCAAGTCTATATAATAAGGTATATATAGGCCTAATGTGTGAATCAGGCATGCTTTCATTTTTTGGTAGGTCTGCAAACTCTTTCCGATTTCATTCTGTCGTTCGTAGCAGCGGGCTACCAGCGTGAAGCTGTCGAAGAAATTACGCAGTACATTGAGCCGGTAGAAGTTCATCGAATTCATGGATTTCCGGTATCGCTCATCCGCTTCCTTGCAGAGGGATTGGGCCGTGGCATAATCTTTCTTCATGATGGCGATGCAGGCGCGGCTGCACATTGCATCCTTAAGCCCGGTTATTGTCCGAGTGGGGGTATCTGTTTTTCTGATCCCATCAAGTACTTTTTCCGCTTCTTTGTATTTCCCTTGCTGGATGAGAGCCATAATCCACCGGTTCTTTGCTTCCTCCAATTCATATTCGAGGAATGGCCTTTCACCCAGGCTGACTGCTTTCTTGAAGGATTTGCTTGCGTCGGCATACCGTTTTTCTTCGTAATAATAGTCGCCCAGCAACGTGTGGGCTACAGCGTACATGTAGTCGTTGTCCGCCAGTCGGTATTGACTGAAAGAGGACTTGAATATTTGCTCGGCATAGCCGCGCAGGCAGGCATTATGTTTCATGCCTTCTGCCGTCAGGGTGTATGCCTTTGCCAAGCGGCTGTATGCATTTTCGCTGCTTTTCGCCACATCGTCACTATATTTCATGTCTTCTTCTTTGAAGGAGAAAGATTGTATCAGGGCAGGCAGCAGCAATTTGCTTATAGAGTCGATGTCCTGCGCGTTGAAGGCGGCGGCGAGTGAAGCGAGCAATGCGGCTTCATCATACATACCCCTGTCGAGGCAGTAGATGCCTGTATTGTAAAGCTCCCTTGCGAAAGTAACGTTGTCGGGAGCCTTTTTCAACTTCTCTATCTGGCGTTCACATGCTTTTATTTCCGGTTCCTTGCGTTGTGCCTGTGAGGTGGCGACGCTTACTAAGAGCAGAATTAATATTCCTGTGATGTATCGTGTCATAATGGATAGAGGTTATTTTAGAACAGTTTTTTCTCTTTCAGTTCTTTCAGGATGGCGGTAGCCTCCGCTGTATACGCCCCGTCCTTCCGGATGATAGATTCGGCTGTCACCTTGGCTTTTTCCCGGTCGTTGGTATGCAAATAGGCGCAGAGTAATAGCCATTCGGCTTCCTCACTATACTCCGAATCGAGTATTTCGGGTGTCAGCAAGGCAATGGCATCTTGCGCACGTCCCTGTATCAGGTAGTCCGATGCTGTGCGGAGGATGGTGGCAGTCTCGCCCCCGCCTCTTGACGGCTCGATTACCGGTTTCACATAGTAAGTGCGGAAGATATCTGCCGGGGCATAGCGGTAACTGTTGCCGATCAGGAACAGTATGCCCAGCACTATGGCCGCTACTGCGGCAGTGCTCCAGATTAGCTTCTTGCGTTTCTTTGCGGGATGTGCCGCCAGAGCCCGGAATGCCTGTTTCTCCGCCTCCCGTATTTCGGCTTCTGCCAGGAGCCCGCGCAGTTTCACTTGCTTTTGCAGTTCCTCATCCGTTTCCAGTTCCCGGCAGAAGGCTTTGCGTTCTGCCGGTTCCATTTCGTTGCTGATGAAACGGTCTATCTGTTCATCTCTGTACGTGTCCATCATTTTTTCTCCTTTCTCTTCCAGTGTATATCAGCGTCTTCCAGTCTTTTTTGCAATGCGAATGTCAGGCGGCGGAGGCAAGAGCTTTTTTTGTTCTTGGCCACGTCGGCGTCTTTGTAATTCATCCGTTCGGCTATTTCTGCCATTGACAGGCGTTCCCAGTAGAAGAAGGTGAGTACCCGGCGGCAGATGTCTTCGGTTTCCTGCACCAGCCGCGCGGCTATTTCCTGGGCTTCTTCCCACTCCCGGGATATCTCGTTGGCTGTAATCCATTCGGAGAAGAGGGATTGCTCTTTTTCCATTCTGTTTCTACGTAGCCAGTTGCATGCTTTCCGCTTGCCTATCTCAAAGAGATAAGTTTTCAGGGAGGTGTGCCCTTCCGTATAATTTCCGTTCTGTACATTCTGGCATAGGGTAGAGAAGCTGTCTTGGTATAAGTCGAGTGCCGTCTCTTCGTCTATGCCGTATTGCTTCCGCAGGAAAGAGACGAAGGGCGCCTTATAAAGTTCGTAGAGGCGGTCTACTTCTCTCTCCCGACCGGACTTTCCGCTACGGAATAGTTGTTTAATGATTCCCATGGTCGTATTATTGTTGGTGACCGATACGGAAACTGTCCTGTATGCTTGTGTACTCCAGGTAAGGGGTTTGTTTCCTTTTCTTCTTGTTCGCGGTCAGTATTTGCATCTTCCGCTTTAGCAACTCCGCGAAGTGGCGGACGGTGAGTGGCTTATCTTTGTTTCCCAGTGTCGTTTTACAGAAAGCGAATGTCAGTAGTCCGTAGTAGCGGGATTGGCAGGCGTCGAAGTATTCGAAGTTGGTTTCCTCTGCCAAGCATGCGCTGAAAACCGCTGTCGGAGCCAGGCCGGATTCCTGTTTCAGGCGGAGGCTCAACTCCGGATGTTTGCCTTCGGTGGGTACGTAGTCATCCGGTGCAAAGATGTAGCCGGTACCGCGGATGTAATCGTCGGCTTCTGGCAACCGATTGCCAGTGCCGCTATGGCAGGCATCGAGTACTACGGTGACGCTTCCCCGCTCGCCTGCCTTGCGACGCAGGCGGCGTATCCATTCACCAAGTTCGTCGTCGCGTAGGTGGTTCTGGCCTTCATACTCTCCGGGTGCGTACCAGAACTGGGCATCGTAGGGGATGAGTGCTTCGTCCAGTCCGTCTTCTTCGTCCCCGTTGTCGTCCATCATTTGCTGTCCGTGACAGGAGAAGTGTAGGTATACATAGTCGCCCGTTTGGGTTGCGTTGCACAGACTTTGCAAGGCATGGGCGATGTTGCGTTTCGTGGCTTTCGCGTCGGATAAGGTGGCGATGTTTGTTTCTTCGTATCCACAGGCCGCGAGCAGGGAATGTGTCAGGCGGGTGTCATTGCTGGCATGGATGTTTTCCCAGCCGCTTCCTTCGGGGTAGCGGGATATGCCGACGATTAGCGCCCGGTTGGTTTGGGCGAGGGCGGCACAGATATTCAGCCAGAGGCAGAGGGAAAGGAGGCTGTATCGTAATAGTAGTTTAACTCTTGTCATGGGCCCGATGAAATGATTGCTCTGTACAAAATTAGTCTTTTATCGGATATTTGCGGCAGGTATGAGTGAATATTTGCACAGTGAAAGAAATTTTTTCCCATCGCTGTATATTTTCTTCTTTCCCATCCTCTCCTGTCTTCTTTTTCCTGTTTGCAGGTGCGGCGGGCCTTCATTTCATATCTGCCATGGAACTCCTCACTGCGGCAGATGGCGCTGGAATGGGTGTAAGTTGTTGATATGTAGTGGTGTAAGCTTCGTTTTGCAAGCCGGAACGAGGTGTTTTGCCCATTGAAACGGAGTGTTTCGCCTGTTGAAACAAGGTGTTTCACCTATTGAAACGAAGTGTTTCATTGCTTGAAACAAAGTGTTTCATCTGTTGAAACAGTCAGTTTCACCTGCTGAAACGGGAGACGGAATAGGGCGTCGGGGAGTATATGATTAAAGAGAAATGATGGAATTGGCCGATCAAAAGGAACTGAAATATACCTAATCGGGTATAATGCAGTTCTGAAAAAGAGGGGCTTTTCGGGATAAAAAGGGGTGAACCCTATCGAAAAAGTAGTTTTATCCGCTATTTTCCATCTCTTCTTGTTTGCTTGAATTCCGTCTGTTTGATTCTATTTTGTCTTAATGGAATGCATTTGAATAGTGGAAATGGAATAGTGTATTCGAAGTGAACGCTATTTTTACTGTTTGCTTTCTATTTGAAAAGTGCTGAAAGTATTTCCTTGCATTTCTTTTTATCACCGGACTTGATGTATTATGAACTACTGGTTTCCCGCTGAGTTCTTTCTGTTTCCTATTCAACAGAGTATGACAGGAAAATTTGTGAGATGCAGATAAAAATTTCCGACTGAAGCCGGAAATTATTTATTTCCCCTGTTACCTTTTCCCTGTTTCGGGTATAGAAGATAAGAAATGCTCTTTTACCTTGTTTTTATTCCCTTTCCGGGAAAGCGCTTTTTATTAGTGTCCAAGCTGCATTGTCCGTTGATAGGGGAAAACAAGATAATGTTTTTTGGGGCAAACAACCTTGTTGCAGATGAAGCTGTAAAGGTAATTAACTTAATTTTGGAACTGCAATAATAGATGTAAAATGATGGATGATAAAGCACATATACCCTACCGCACGGCAAAGCGTTTCTTGATAGAACTTATCAAGAATAATGATTTTTCGGGTGATGAGGAAATCATAAGATTATTGCATTCTATTTTGCAGGATAAGTCCTGCCTTAGTTATTTCACTGCCGGAACCATGAGTTGTATTCGCATTGACAAAGAGGCTCGCATCTTTCTTCCCGATTATTCGGATCAGGAAGTGAAAATGCCCTGTCTGCCCAAGACGGTGTTTCTGTTCTTCCTGATTCATCCTGAAGGAGTGAGTTTTAAAGGCATGCGCATCCACTTGCAGGAATTGTATAATATCTATCAGATGGTGATGAAGAAGAATATTGAGGCGGATAAAATAAAGCGGATACTCAGTAATCTGGTCGATCCGATGAGTAACTCCATTTATGAGGTTTGCTCCATAATCCGCAACAGACTACTAAGGGTGGTGGGGCCTTCGCGAATGGAATTTTATGACATTACGGGGAAGCGGAGCGGATACCATCACATTCTGCTGGACCGCAAACTGCTTGTCGTGGAACATGAGAAGTTGAGACAGATGATGGAAAGATGAACAAGTGAATAGTTATTAATATAAAGACAATATTATGAGAATCATGAAAGCAATCCTGATTGGAATCCTCCTCTGCGCAGGAGTGGGGATAAAAGCGCAGGATAAAATTCAAGTGACTTCGTTCAACCGAATGGAGACGGATATTACGGCACGTGTCACTACTCCCCGTAAAGATCAGAACGGAGAAGTATGCGCGCTTATCCGCATAGTCACCACAATTAAGGATCTTATGTTCGAGCCGGATGCACTCGGCATTGCGGCACGCGAAAACAAGACCGGGGAAATCTGGCTCTATGTCCCTCGTGGGGCAAGGCGAATCTCCATTATGCACGATAAGTTCGGGGTGTTGCGTAACTATTTCTATCCGGATATCATCGATAAGGGAACGGTTTATGAGATGGAAATCCGGGTCAACGATGGGTCCGGGCAAGTTGCGGTGGACACCAGTACGCAGCTGCTCGTCATGCGCCCCGAACCAGCCACGGCGGATATCTACATTGACGATGAAAAGGTACCGACAGAGAACGGACTGTTTACGGCTACCATGAAGAAGGGAACTCATACCTACCGGGTGGAGGCTCCCATGTATGCCTTCGATGCGGGCATAATCGACTTGGGAAGCGAGCAGAAGATAATGAGTGTGACTTTGAAGCCCCGTTTCGGTTATTTGGAAGTTTTCACCCTTCCCGAACAGGATGCCAAAGTATATATCGACAGCGTGCTCGTGGGGCAAAGTCCTTATAAGAGTGATCGTATGCCGTTACGATCTTACCACGTCAAGGTAGAGAAAGAATTTTTCTTTCCGCTGGATACTTTGCTCAGTGTTTCGGCAGGTGAAACCACTACCCACACTTTCCGGATGATCTCTACCATTAAACCTAAAGAACCTCGACGCACGCTTGTGATGCTGGAAGCAGGCTACCATCCTTCGCAAACCTCTTTCGGAGGTATGGTAGGATTTGTAGGAGCCAACGGTGCTTACATCCGCTTCCGTAGTGATTTCGGCTCGGCCTCTACCGAACTGGAATGCGATGATACCGGTGAGCTGACCGCCGGCGGAACAGGTATGCCTTATTATAAAGAAGGTGTTACGCAGAAAGCCCGCATGTCCATTACGGCAGGATATATGCGTCGCCTTGCCAAGCCGCTCTATGCCTATGTCGGTGCGGGATACGGTAATCGTACACTGGCCTGGGAAACGGTGGAAGACGAACTGGTGAAGAACACCGATCATTCGGCAACGGGTATTGCCGCCGAGGTGGGAGCCATTGGCAGGCTGGGTAAGTTCGCGGTCTCCGTAGGTTTTCAGACGGTTGGTTTCAAGTATCATGAACTTAGTGCCGGCCTCGGATTTTTCTTCTAATTCATAATTGCTAATTCAAAACGTTCAGAAATGAATAGATTAAAACAAATCATAGGGTGTATTCTGCTGTTATTGCTGGCAGGTTGTGAGAAAGACACCGAACCGACAAATTTTGCCCCGAAGTTGAGTACGGGGGAGGCGTCGGAAATTTATCGCATCGGAGCTACGTTATCTGGAAGTGTACAGAAGTCAGAAGGTATTCTTATTAAAGAGTGCGGTGTCCTCTATTCTACTATACAGAGCATGGCTGAGTATGAGGGGGCGAAAATATCTGTAGAAGAAGCGGCATCCTTTACGGTCTCTTTGCAGAATCTGGTTCCGGGTACCACCTATTATTATTGTACCTATGCCAGTAGCGGCCGTAGTATTGCCAAAGGCGAGGTCAAGACTTTCACTACGATAGCAAATAGTGCTCCTTTATTCAACAATCTGGTTCTTGAGGCAGTAGATGAACAGAGTATCACACTCTCTACCACCATAAAGGATGATGGCGGCAGTGAGATGACTTTGCGGGGTTTTTGCTGGAAGCTTTCTGAAAACGATGATGAAAAGGAGCCTACGATAGCCGATAATATGACCAATGTACCTTTGGAAGAGCTTGTTTTCACTTCTAAGATAAAGGGGCTGGAGCCGTTGAAAACTTATTTGGTGCGGGCTTATGCAGTCAATAGTATAGGTGTGGGATATGGAGAAACTATGACTGTACAGACAAAGGCCGCAACCATTCCGGTAGTTGCCGCCATAACCGAGGCCGGTTCCACTCCTCTTAGCGTTACGGTAGAGTCGTCAGTTATCAGTAACGGGGAGATGCCTATTCAGGAGAAAGGCTTCTGCTGGAGCACCGAAAATAAGGAGCCTACCACAGCGCACATCAAGAAAGTGGTGGAGGGAGACGATGAAACTTTCTCTCTTCTGATTGATGAGTTAAAGCCGGTGACCACTTACTACATTCGTGCCTATGCGACCAATGCATTGGGAACAGGATACAGCGAGACTTTTACTTATGAAACTCCTCTTAATGTTCCGGATTTGGATGCGACTACTATGACGGAAGTGAAACCTACTACAGCAAAAGCCGCTTCAGTGGTAATTTCTGAAAATGGTAGCGAAATCACAGAGAAAGGCTTCTGCCTGAGTAAAACAGAGAAGGAACCCACGATAGAAAATACGAAGGTCGTAGTGAACGGAAGTACGGCTACATACAGTGTTGTATTGTCTAATTTGGAATCTGCTACTACTTATTATATCCGTTCGTATGCAACGAACAGTAAAGGAACCGGTTATGGGGAGGTGGCGGAATTTACTACTGCCGTTGAAATAGGCGAAACTACCGTTAATGGCATAACGGATACCGATGCATCAGTCTCTGCTGAAATACTGACACCGGCCGAGCACCTTGCCATTACAGAGAAAGGTTTTTGTTATAGCTCTGTCAATGCGGTTCCCACTGTAGCCGATACGAAGAAGGTTTCTTCCACACAAGGAAATAGCATTACTGCAAGCCTGACGGGATTGGCGGATCATACGAAATACTACATCTGTGCGTACGTGGTGAATGACAAAGGTACATATTATGGGGCAGTGCATGAGTTTACTACGAAGGAAGGAGTTACTGTCGGCGCTACTTTCATCTCAGATATTACCCAAACATCTGCTGTGGCTTCTTCCGAAATACTCTCTGATGCGGGAAGGGAGGTGCAGGAAAAAGGTTTCTGCTATAGCATAACGACCCCGGAACCTACATCCGCCGATCAGAAAGTTACTTCGGATGCGGAAAGTAGTCTGATTACTGCCGCTATCACCGGATTATCCTCAAATATGAAATGCTACATTCGTGCCTATGTGAAGAATGCCCGTGCCTACCACTATGGCAAGGTGACGAGCTTTACCACTCCTTCGGAGAAGGCTGGCGAACCGGTTGATCTCGGCTTGAGTGTGAAGTGGTCCAATTGGAATGTCGGTGCTTCTTCTGTTGAAGAATATGGAGGGCTATATACTTGGGGAGACCCGACGGGAACACTCGTCAACAGCGCCGGTCCGGGTGTTAACGCGGGAGGTGAAATCAGTGGTACGGAATACGATATTGCCCGTGTCAAATGGGGAGATAGTTGGCGAATGCCTACGAAAGCTGAGATGGAGGAATTGGTAAATAAGTGTACCCGGACTACTGTCACGCGCAATGGCATCTCCGGCGTGGAGTTTACAGGACCTAGCGGAAATTCTATTTTTCTGCCTAATGGCGGGTTGCGTAAGGAAACGACAATAGAAAGTCAAGGAATAAGTTCCTTTTATTGGACCGGGACAGGCTCTTCGTTTTCCTATGGCTTTACTAGTCAAGCTTATTATATGGTAAATGGTGGTATGAGAGATCACTATTGCACTAACGGATTTTCGGTGCGTCCGGTTTCTGATTTTGTAACTGTTGGGGAAACCGCTATAAGTGGTATTTCCGGTACGGGGGCATCAGCCTCTTCCGGCATCGCATCGAATGAAGGACTTACGATTGTAGAAAAAGGCTTCTGCTATAGTTACCTGAAAACTCCCACTACGGATGATGACAAGGTAGTATGCCAGACGGGAGGGAATGGGATTGAGGCCATTCTCAGCGGCTTGGTTCCAAACTCTAAATACTATGTTCGTGCGTATGTGGTAAATAGCAAGGGGGGGACAGTATATGGTTCCAAACTTGAATTTACTACGAAAGATGAATTTCCGGTAGGTGAAGCGGTTGATTTGGGTTTAAGCGTGAAATGGGCGAATATGAATATGGGTGCAAGCAAGCCCGAAGATTATGGAGGGTACTATTACTGGGGAGAGACAGGTATGTGGAATGATTATTATGATAGAGAAGATACCCCTGAGGATATCAGTGGTACCAAGTATGACATAGCCCATGTGAAATGGGGAGGAGACTGGCATCTGCCTACCTCTGAACAAGTTAATGAACTATTATCGAAATGTACGTTGTTCTGGACGAGCCAGAATGGGGTGAACGGGCTTTTGGTTACAGGACCTAATGGAAGTACGATATTCCTTCCCGCTGCCGGGAGTCGAAGTTATAATATTGTATCTCAGAGGACTGAGGGAAAGTATTGGTCAAGTAAGCTTTGGAAGCAGTTTGATGGCAATGCTTATTGCTTAAGTTTTAGTGAAACCGGTGAAGAGACTAAAGTTCAGGCTCGTGCGATAGGATTCTCTGTACGTCCCGTGACAAATTGATTATTCTCTTGTGACAGGACACTCGTTTATAAATAACGGAAGTAAAGCATTTTATGCTCAATATATATGTAAATACAATTAGAAACTATTATGAGAAACTTGATTTATGGATTATTGTCTGTTGGAGCTTTGATATGCTCGGAAGCGCATACGCAAGCCCAGAACATGAATTTAGCCGGTGTGTATGAGGCTAATGAGAAGGCTAATGGTGGAGTCAGACAGCTTTATGCCGTACTTGATTTCAATACGAGTCAGGCGAAGGATTTTACCCAACTTTTTACCGGAAAGACAGCGCAATTCCAGTTGCTGCCGGAAGACTTTATGAATGTAAAGAAACTGAAGAAAAGATTTGCAGGAAACACTTCGGCAGGTTTTGTTAGGTATCGGGAGAAATTCTTATTAGCCATTACGGAAGAATTGAAACTGACTAACCCGCGACTGGAAGCAGGCATGATTGTGGCTGACTGGGAAAATCATTCTGGTGTGAAAGGTACATGTGGCATCATTGTAAAGGAAGATAAATCCATTGAATTTGTAGGGCTGACTAATCTGAATCGCGATTTGAATCCGGACGGGCTGACCGTTGCTTGTGTAGAAGACCGTTGTTTGGCTGATGTGCCTCGGGCAAAAGGTACGCCGGAAGGCGTTGAACATTTTGTGCGGGAGTATGAAAAACGTTTTATCAAGACCACTGTTACCTCATGCGATCCGGAAATTAAAGTAGAGTTTAAAGGCTGTGAACAAGTAGGACAGCTGGTACAGATTCATCTGCTTATTACCAATCAAAGCCAAATGGAATTTAAGATGGCAGTGGATGGAACGGAGTCTATGGCTACGGATAAAGAGGGAAATACTTACAAAGATATAACCTTTAACTTTGGAGAGCAGAGCGGTAACGGTAAAGCGAATTGTTTTATGGCAAAAGCAACACCGGTTAAGTGTACGGTCATTATTCCGGTGAAGAACGGTCGGGTGCACCTTTTTAATAAAGTAACCATCCGTTCTTATGGTATGGGGTCAGCTATATTCACCGGTAACCATTTGCAGTTGGATAATGTGCCGGTAATGCAATCGGTTTCTGTAGAAGAAGAGGAGGAATTTGTACCCAATGCCAGTCAGCCGCAATCTCCCCAGGAACTTGTCGGACAACTGCCTGAGAAGTTGCCGAACCAGTTGATAGCTGTGGTAAAGGGAGGCGTCAATCTGCGTAAAGGAGCTTCTACAACAGCTGCTTTAGCCGGTAAAGCAGCTTTAGGCGAAGTATTTGCCTTTGTTGGGACTGAAGGTTCCTGGAATGTGGGAATCAGTTCTCAAACTGGTGAGAAAGTATATATAGCTAAAAGTATGAGCAAAGTAGTTGATACAGGCGTGGGAATCTTGAATACAGTATTCTACACCTCCACTTATGCTAATCATTATCTGAATTCCAATCCGACTACTGGATTTGAACGAAACTCGGACTATACTTTCTGGACGCGGCAGGGTGATAAAATCTCTACCGTGTATGCAACATTTAATGTTAACACCACTACCATGACAGGACGCATGAGCAGTACATCTGTCAACTACAAAGGACAACTGAAAGGTTGGTACATTGTACTGGACGAGAAGGTGGATGTAGGCGGTAATCTGATAGAGAAAGTGACTCCCATTTATGTTTATCCTGACAGTAATGAAGATGCTGTTTATGTGAATGGAGTGAAGTTTGTTGCCGAGGGTATATAAGCGGAATAAGATTTTATGAATTTATTAACGGACCTTTGGGAACTTGGAGGTCAAAATACTAAATATTATGGTATATAAAAATTCTATGTTGGCTCTGTTGGGGCTTCTCATGATGGGTTGCTGTCTGCTTTCAGCTTGTTCGGCTTCGGTAGAAAATACTCCGGAAGGTGTGGCAACATTTGTAGTGAATAGTTATATGAAGGGCAAATATCCCGATACGAGGGAATATGCCACTCAGGATGTAATGAAAGATCTGGATAAGTGGACGCAAGAGTCAACGGAGAAGGTGTTGAAAATCTATGGAGGTGCTGAAGTAGAGTTTGATAAAGTGTCGGATTTTGCAGCGGATGGTTCCATGAAAGATGTGTTTTTTAATATCCGGATTGGTGAGAAGAAAAGACGGATGAGCGTTAGAATGGTCAATGAGAATGGCAAATGGCTATTTGATGGATTGCAATTATGCTAAGCAATTAAGATAGTAATGAAGATTTTAGATAAAATAGGTTCTTGGATTGATAAGCTTGATGCCAAGATCTTTGGGAAAGAAAACTATCAGCCGTTGGCTGGTCAGGGATTTGTGGCAGCGTTGAAGACGGCTGTGGGGGTAGGTATCGTACTGTTTCTGGTGCAGATGTTCACCACAGGCAGAACGCTGGAAAACTGGACGGCGGGTATTGGCGCTGCTTGTATTCTGATTGCTATGGTGATGAAGACCTTGCCTAATTTCCTGGGGCAAACGTTGAGTATTGGGGCGAAGATCGGTTATGGCTTCTTTTGCTTTTTCCTGGCTTCTTTTGCCTTGCAACTTGCCATGTATATTGTGATGCTGCTGTTGATTATTCTTGTGCTGTACATAGCGTTTTTCTTTATGGGCGGAAGTACTGGTAAAAGTGGAAAAGCGGCTCGTGACGACTGCTACTATTGTGAGATTAGAGGAGCAGGCAGACGTGTGTGCCTAAAGGAGAGTGGATATGAGGGAAGAGAGGTTGAATGTAATAGTTCTAATCCGGTTAACTGTCCGCACTATATTAAGCGTTGAAGCTGTATTAGAAAGAAATATAAGTAAAAGCAAGAGGTTTATGTGATATATGAAAATCACATAAACTTCTTGTTTTTTCGTTACTTGTAAAGGTTGTCACAGCAATTTAAACTCGTATCCTTCCTCTTCCAGAAAATCCAATGCCCGCGGCAGTGCATATTGCAGGTTGCCGTTATTCCAGGACTTCAGCGAGTCGTGGAAAGTGATAATAGACCCGTTCCGTGCATATCTCATCACATTGGCAAGTACTTGCGGACCGCGCAATTTCTTACTGTAGTCACGCGTAACCAAATCCCACATCACTATCTTATAATGCCGTTTCAAGGTGAAATATTGTCCCCAGCGCATGTGACCGTGCGGTGGACGGAAGAGATCTGTTTTCATCAGTTCATTCGCCTTGTCCGTATTGGCAAGATAATTGTCGGACAGATATTCGAATCCGCGGATATGATTGAATGTATGGTTTCCGATGCGGTGGCCGCCATCTACTACCATTTGGAATACATCGGGATGCTTGCGTATATTGTCTCCCACCATGAAGAAGGTGGCTTTGATGTCATGTTTATCCAATAGTTCAAGTACCCATGGGGTTACTTCGGGGATGGGACCATCATCAAAAGTCAGGTAGACGGATTTCTCGTTCGGATCCATTCGCCAAATGGCACCGGGATATAGCTTTCGGACAAACTCGGGAGGCTGTTCTATAAACACGGTTATTAGTGATTAACGATTATTGATAAGTGATTAGTAGTTAGCGGTTAGTGATAAGTGATTAGCGGTTAGTGTGCGATGTTACGGCATAGCCGTTAATCACTTATCACTAACCGCTAATCACTATTTCTTATTTCATACGGTCAACGCACATCTGATACAATTCGTTCAGCTTGCTGTCATATATCGGAGCCAGTTCGGAATTATACTTCTGCATAAGCTTCACTTCTGAACTGAGGATAGGCAGCTGATAGTCGATGATTTCACGGCTGGACATAGCAAAACGTTGTTCATCCAGGCTCAGATACCAAGTGAGGTATTCCACAGCCTTGTCGGCAAGTGCCTTCATAATGCTGTCGGCTTTCTCTGTTTCGCCCAGTTGATAGTATGCTTCTGCCATTTGTACGGCACCGTTCTGCCAGTCATACGGCACATTGTAGGCAGGAATCATCTTCTCTGCGTAGTCCAATGCTTTCTTGGCCTTGTCATTCTTGCCTTCACGTATCAACTGACCTACGAGTTGTGAGAAGATACGTCGGTGAGAATAGCACATACGCATGGCGTTTTCATCAATATAGATACCTTCCTTGTCGATGCCACCGAATTTGAACTTGTTCATCAGGTTGTCATACATCTTTTCGCTATCCAGTTTGACACCTGTCTTGTCGGTATCGAACGGAGTGAAGCGATAGGTTAGACCTTCCTGTATGAAGTGATTACCCATGCCGAGGTGGTTCTCCGTACCTACGCTGACTGCCATGTAGATAGGACGTTCCCAATTGGCTTCTGCCAGCATTTCAAGCATCATCAGTTCGCTCTTATAAAGGGCGCGTTTGCCTTTCAGTGAGATGTGCATGTAATCGGGGATACTGTCGCCCGGTATCATCATGCCGCTACGGCGTACAGCTTCCTTATCCACCTTCAGTACAATGCTGTCCGTAGGAATTACTTTGAGATCTTCATTTTTGCTTCGTACCCAATATTTCAGGATGTTCTGTAATTCGTACGGGTTTTCACCGAACTCTTTCTTCACATTTACCAGAGCTTCCGGGTTGCCGTTCAGTGCCTGCTTTTCAGCTTCGGCATAGAGGGCGTCGATGCTCTTCTTGTAATCGGCCTGTACAGGAATGTATTCATTGGTTCCTTCCACGTAATCCATACGGTCCCAAGTGATGGGCAATGACGGAGAATCGTAAGCAGGACGCTTCATCTGGTCGATATACCAATCTGTCTGTAAGTAACTGAGGTTACAAGTACGTGCATCCGTGCGGAATCCTTCTGTTTCCTGATTGTACCACAAGGGGAATGTATCATTATCACCGTTGGTGAAGATAATCGGATTGCCGGTTTCTTGCAGAGACATCAGATAGTTCTGGCCGAAGTCACGTGCCAGGTAGCGGTCGCTGCGGTCATGGTCGTCCCACGTCTGGCTTGCCATCTGTATGGGCACGAACAGGCAGACAACGGATGCCAGTGTTGCGGCCGGAAGTTCCTTCATCTTGGCGTAGTGTTGCAACAGGCGGATAATACCTGCCACACCCATACCTATCCAAATGGCAAAGGCGTAGAATGATCCGGCGTATGCATAGTCGCGTTCACGCGGCTGGCTCGGTGTCTGATTCAGGTAGAGCACAATGGCGATACCCGTCATGAAGAACAGGAAGAACACTACCCAGAACTGTTGAATACCTTTCTGTCCGCGGTATGCCTGCCATAAAAGGCCGATGATACCGAGCAATAAAGGCAGACAGTAGAAGACGTTGTGTCCCTTATTGTTTTGCAGTTCCTGCGGCAACAGACTCTGGTCGCCCACCAGGAAGTTGTCAATGAACGGGATGCCTGTGATCCAGTTACCATGTTCTATTTCTCCGCTGCCTTGCAGGTCGTTCTGGCGTCCGGCGAAGTTCCACATGAAGTAGCGCCAGTACATCCAGTTGAGCTGGTAGGTGAAGAAGAACTTGATGTTTTCCCATTGTGTGGGCATGTTCACCATCACCATTTGTCCGCACTGGTCATAGGGAACGTCTTCGCCCTTAATGTCTACCCAGGCTTGATATTCCCTGGCATGCTGACTGCTGTACATACGCGGGAAAAGCATATTCTGCGCGTATTCGTATTCGATACGTCCGGGGATTTCGATATAGCTGTCCTTTTCATCGGGAGTGGCTTTTTCCTTGCGGATAAATTTGGTTCCGTTGTACGAGATACGCGGTTCGCAATAGCCATCTTTTACATCGAGGGCTACTTTGGAAGAGAATGCCTGTCCGTAGAATAACGGGCGGGTTCCGTATTGTTCACGACCCAGATATTCACCCAGCGTGAAGATGTCTTCGGGTGAGTTCTGATCCATGGGGGTGTTGGCTGTAGAGCGGATCACGATAATGGCGTAGGAAGAATATCCGATGACAATCATCATGGTACACAACAGCGAGGTGTTGAGCGTACGCGCAGAAACACGGTATTTCTCTTTCATACTTGCCTGCATCTTCGGGCTGAGGTAGAAGAACAGGAAGGCGATAACAATAATACCTATAATAACAGCGCTCGTTCCGTGTCCGTAGAAGGGAATACCCAACAAGGCAATTGTCAGTACGAAGGAGACGGACATGCGCATCTTGTTCTTTTCCGTGTAGCTTTCGTATACTCCCCAGATGATGGAAGCTGCCAATACAATGATGTAAACCATTACACCGCTGTTGAAGGACATTCCCAGTGTATTTACGAAGAACAGTTCGAACCAGCCTCCTACTTTTACAATACCCGGTACCATGCCATAAAGTACGGCGGCAACCAGAATGCCCGAAGCGAGCAATGCCAGTAATGAACCTTTGGCATTTGCGTTGGGCACTTTCTTGTAATAGTAAACCAGTACGATGGCAGGCAAGCAGAGTAAGTTCAGCAAGTGTACGCCGATGCTAAGTCCCGTCAGGTAAGCGATGAGGATAAGCCAGCGGTCGCTGTGAGGTTCGTTCGCTACATCCTCCCATTTCAGTATCAGCCAGAATACAACGGCTGTGAAAAGAGAAGAGAATGCGTAAACTTCACCTTCGACGGCACTGAACCAGAAGGTGTCACTGAATGTATATGCCAGTGCGCCTACCAGACCGCTACCCATGATGGTAATCAGTTGTCCGCAGGTAATATTATTCTCATCTGTAACAACAAGTTTGCGCACCAGGTGCGTGATGCTCCAGAACAGGAACAGGATACAAGCGCCACTCATCAGTGCACTCATATAGTTTACCATTTTGGCAACGGTGCTCGGGTCGGAGGCAAATTGTGAGAACAGGTTGGCTACCAGCATGAAGAAAGGTGCTCCGGGCGGGTGTCCTACTTCCAGTTTGTAGCCGGTAGTGATGAACTCCGGGCAGTCCCAAAAACTTGCAGTCGGTTCAATAGTCATGCAATAGACCGTAGCTGCAATGAGGAAAGTAATCCAACCCACAAGGTTGTTTACGGTTCTGTACTGTTTCATTCGGAAAGAATTCGTTATGTTTTTAAGTTATAGCTCTGTATTTTTGTATATACGGCCGCAAATATAGTGATTTAACTGCTAAATGCGTGGAGGTAAGGCATATTTATTAGGATAGGTTAAAAGATATACATTGATTTTTTGTAGAGAAAAGTTTCAAATATTATAGCTTTGATGTTTAATGTTCGCAATTACAGCATCCACATTCGTCGCCATGTTTATGCTCTGCCAATATACGATGGGGCAGTGCTCCGTGCCCTAATAACTCTATCGGACAATTGAAGTTCCGTTCCAACCATTCCTCACTTATCCCCGTGTCGGGATGATAATCCAGTGTTTCATTCACACAGGCGATGGACTTCACTTGTTGCAGTACTGTGCCGATATCATGGCTGACAAGAATGATGGCGCAGTCGTGGTTAATCTCTGCCAATAGTTCGTAAAGGCGGGCTTCGAAACGCTTGTCGATATAGGTACTGGGTTCGTCTAGGACAACGAGTTGAGGATCGGAGATGATGGCACGCCCCAGCAAAGCACGTTGCAATTGTCCGCCGCTTAGTGCACCGATGGCACGTTCTTCCAATCCTTCCAATCCCATGCGGGCAATCACTTGGCGGGCTTTCTCCCGATGTGCTGCGGTGAAGCGTGAAATAAGTGACTTTTGCGAGCTGAGTCCGGAAAGGATTACTTCTTCCACTGTAATGGGAAACTTACGATCTATACTGTTGTATTGTGGCAGATATCCCATTTTGAGTGCTCGTCCACCTCTATAAAGAATTTCCCCTCCAGTAGGTTTCAACAGACCGAGTATACATTTGATGAGAGTTGTTTTTCCGCCGCCATTAGGGCCGATGATGCCCAGAAAGTCCCGGTCGTAAACGGTGAGGTTTATGTTGCGTAATACCGTGCGGCTGTCATAGCCGGCACTGAGATTCTTTATTTCAATAAGAGGCGTACCCATTTGTTTACTGCTTGACGATGTCTTTAGTTCTTAACGACCAATTCCTTGGCAATGTTCAACATTTCTTCTTCCCAATCGTAAGAAAGCGGATTGATAGGGATTACCTTCGTTCCCGTCTGTTTGGCAATGATCTCCGCATTGCGACGGTCAAATTCAGGTTGTACGAAGATAACACGGACTTTCTCCTTTTTACAAGTGTCTATCAGATTCTTGAGGTGGGAGGGAGAAGGTTCTTTACCATTTTCTTCGATGGAAATCTGATGCAGACCGTAGTCGCGGGCAAAGTAAGATAATGCCGGATGATAAATCATGAAAGCACGGTCCGCATTGGGAGCCGACAGCATGTGACAAATAAGGCTATCGGTATGTTCAATCTGGTTGCAGAGACTTTTGTAACGCTCCATATAGACTTCTTCATTGCCTTTGTCGATGGCGCACAGTGCATTTACGATATTTCCGGCAATAATCTGTGCATTATAGGCAGAACTCCAAACGTGCGGTTCCACACCCAAAAGATGCTGATGCTCATCGTCTTGGATGGAATCGTGGGCGTGAGGTTCATCGGCATCGTGATGATGGTGGGCGTGTGAGGAATCATAAATCAGGTCGATGCCGCGGGAAGTATCGAAGAATTGCAGGTGCGGAGCGTTATCCGTCAGCTTGTCCATCCAGGTTTGTTCAAAACCGATGTAGCCGATCCGGAAGTAGGCTTTGCTCTTGGCAAGATCTACGAGTTGCTGGGGGGTAGGGTCGTAGGTTTCCGGGCTACTTCCTTTGGGGACCATGCTGATAACGTTGAAGTTATCGCCTGCAATGGCTTCGGTGAAATAGCGTAATGGCTCAATAGTGACAGTGATGACAGGCTTATCGCCTTCACTCTTATTATTTTGGACGCTGCTGTTCTTGCAGGATGCGGCGAGCAAGGCAGCGAGGATGTACAGGAATGTTCGTTTCATTATTATATTTATGGTTTTTATAATTGATTACTCTTTATGGTTTCTCTTTCGTTGCCCTCAGTATCTCCCGTTTTCCCCCCGGAGGTCCCGGAAGACGCTCCACACGGAAGCCCACAGCTTGCAACATACGGCGGATGACACCTTTGGCGCAATACGTCGTCAATATTCCCCCTGTATTCATATAAACGTAAAGAGAGCGAAATAATTGCTCGTTCCACATTTCTGGTTGCTTTTCAGGGGCGAAAGCATCGAAGTAAACGAGATCAGGATTTAGTGATAACCACTTATCACTAATCGCATCCATCTTTATCTTCCGCAGGGTGAAGTGCGGGGATATTTTTACGTCTTCTTCCCACGGGGCGGTGTGCAGCTGCTTGAACAGCGGGTTATTGCTATATCCTAGTGCATCGACTTCTTCCCAGGCAAGGGGATAGAGCTCGATACCGGTATAATGTACGGGACGCGCATCCTGTTCGGCGGCTTCCAGTGTGAGCAAGGCATTCAGTCCGGTGCCGAAGCCTATCTCAAGAACGTGCGGTTGCGGTGCGGCAGAGGCTTTCAGCCCCATGTTGATAAAGATATGCTGCGACTCTGTACGCGCCCCTTTCACCGAATGATAATGTTCATCCAGTTCGGGCACAAAGAGCGTTGCGCTTCCATCTTCCGTACGTTCTATAATTCGTTTCATAATTTAAAACATAGATATTACTCCCTGCAATGCCAGCAGCATCACGGCATACCGTATCAGCTTTCCGGCAAACATGGACGAAGTAGTCAGCCATACATTGCTACGCATGAAACCCAGCGCAATGGCAATTACTTCGCCCACGAAGGGCAGGAATGCGAAAAAGCCCATCAATGCTCCTTTACCTTGAAGGAATGTCTGCATCTTGTCTACTTTTTCTTTTTTTACTTTGAAATATTTCTCTATCCAGACTACGTTACCCAGACGCCCCATGTAGTAGCACGTCATACCGCCAATCGTATTACCCAACGTGGCGAAGAGTACACACATCACCGGACTGAGCCCTACCTTTACCAGTGCTATCATCACCAGTTCCGAACTGAACGGAACGATGCTTCCTGCCAGTAAGGCGGAGATAAATAAACCGAGATAGCCCCAGTCTATCAGGAGTTGAACCAATGAGTCTACAAAAGCATCCATACGTTAAATCCGAATAAGAGTATAAGCCCGGTAAGGGCACAAATGAAAAACACATTAGAAGCCCGACTGTTCGTCAGTACCACGAAATGTCCTGTCAGGATGCTGACGCCTATCAACAGCAAGGGCAGGAGGTGAAACGTTTGTGCCGGTTGCAACAGGATATAGACGAAGATGCAGAACGTCAGGAAAATAAGGAAATGCAGATAGCTGCGGGTACGTATCTTATCTTCGTAACCTGCCACCAGGCAGTGAACGGAGCTTACTATGAACAACAGGAACAAATAGCCCAATGTAGCGATTTCCCATAATGGGAAGTTCCATAAAGTAATGGGATGGAACGTCACCAGTTCGATGAATGGCTGATAGAATAATTCTATTTCACCATAGAAGTAGGCATGTCCAAACAGGAACCAATAGGGGAGCGTCCAGCCGATCAGACCTCCGAAAAAGCTCTTAGGAGTGAGTGCCTGGAAACTGTATGCACCGATCCAGAAAATGGGAATGAACAATGTCAGTTGTGGGAAGAACAGACTGCCCGCCCCGATAAACAGGAACGAGTAGAATAGGATGCCCGCCGGACGTGGATGTTGATAGCCCTTGAACAAGAAGAACAAGGATATCAGAAACGCTGTCGAGGCAATGTCTCCGGCATATAACTGGTGCATGACAGGACAGACAGATATCAGCAGGAAGTAAATGGCTGTCTGCACGGATGCCCGCATACGGATAATGGCGAAGGTGTTGTTCAGTTCTATCAGGAAGTAGCCGATTATACCGTAAAGTAGAAAGCTTAGGGGCGCACTTGCCCATGTCGGAATCCAATCGCTGTAGATGGTTTCCCACAATGGATAATTGCTTTTCATCACTGGAATCTCGGGTAATAAGATGGAAGTCAGTACCCAGCAGAACAGTGATAGAAAGATAGCAGCGGGGAGGGTGAAGCGCCCCGCTGTAATCCGGTTCTGTAATCGTTTACTTCGTATCATTATAATAAAGGTGATGGGGTGATTAGAGATCGAACCCGATGTCGCGGCGGAAATACTTCTTGTCGAAGTGGATCATATCCGCTACTTTATAACTTTTGGCAAGGGCTTCCTCCTTGGTTTCACCATACGAACATACGGCAATCACGCGTCCGCCGTTCGTCACCACTTGTCCGTCTTTCATTGCGGTTCCGGCATGGAAGAGGATGCTGTCCGTGGCTACCGCTGCTTCAAACCCGGTCATCACTTTGCCTTTTTCGTAAGCTTCGGGGTATCCACCGCTGACAAGCATGACACAGGCGGCTGTACGTGGATCCATTACCAATGTCTTGGTGTCGAGGTTGACATCGCGTACACCTTCCAGAAGTTCTACAAAGTCACTTTGTACACGCAACATGACGCTTTCCGTTTCCGGATCGCCCATACGGACGTTGTATTCTATCACCATTGGTTCACCTTTCACACGGATCAAGCCGAGGAAGATGAAGCCTTTGTAAAGGATGTTTTCTTCCTGTAATCCGCGGATGGTAGGTTCGATGATGCGGGTACGTACCTTTTCCATGAATACCTCGTCGGCAAAGGGGACAGGAGTTACACTTCCCATGCCACCGGTATTCAGGCCTTTATCGCCTTCACCGATGCGTTTGTAATCTTTGGCAACAGGCAAAACCTTATAGTTCTTACTGTCTGTCAGCACAAATACGGAGCATTCTATACCGCTGAGGAATTCTTCGATAACAACTGTGGCGCTGGCCTGGCCAAACATACCGCCGAGCATTTCTTTCAGTTCCCGCTTGGCTTCTTCCAGTGTGGGGAGAATGAGCACACCTTTTCCGGCGCATAGACCGTCGGCTTTCAGCACGTAGGGAGCTTCGAGAGTTTCGAGGAAAGCAAGGCCTTCGTCCAGATTAGCAGCAGTGATGCTTTTGTAACGGGCGGTGGGAATACCGTGACGTTCCATGAAGCCTTTGGCGAACTCTTTGCTGCCTTCCAGTTGCGCACCTTTAGCTGTAGGGCCGATGATGGCAATATGTTGAGTGGAGGCATCTCCGGTAAAGCTGTCGTAGATACCTTCTACCAACGGATCTTCGGGACCTACCACGATCATGTCTATTTTTTGTTCTAAAGCGAAGGCTTTCAAGGCAGGGAAATCGGTTGCCTTGATGGATACGTTCTCGCCTACCGTACTGGTGCCGGCATTACCGGGGGCGATAAAAAGTTTCTCTACTTTCGGGCTTTGGGCTATTTTCCATGCCAGGGCATGCTCGCGGCCACCACTTCCTAATAATAATACTTTCATCTTTATATTTCTTTTAATTGTAATCACTTATTTCCTAAATACTCTTCAAAATAACGGGTTATCTTTTCATGTAGATGTACCCGGTCACGTCCCTTGACATTGTGCTTATGTGTGGGATAGATAAACAGGTCCGGATATGTGCGTGCATCCACACAAGCCTTTATGAACGAAAGTGTATGTTGAGGTACACAAGTATCGTCATGATCATCATGGATCAATAGCAGATGTCCTTTCAGATTGCCGGCAAGGTTTTTCAGGTTGCACTCTTTGTACCCTTCCGGATTACTCTGTGGGGTATCCATATAGCGTTCTCCGTACATGATTTCATAATATCCCCAGTCGATGACCGGACCACCTGCAACGCCTACCTTGAATATCTCGGGATAGCGGAGCAGCAATGCCGTAGTCATGTGACCACCGAAACTCCAGCCGTGCACACCGATGCGGTTGCCATCTACATAAGGCAGACTTTTCAGGAATTCCACACCTTTCACCTGGTCTTTTCCTTCTTCAATGCCAAGATGTCGGAAAGTAGCATTTTCAAATTCCAGTCCGCGGTTGTCACTTCCACGGTTGTCGAGGCTGAACATGATATAACCTTTGTTGGCCATGTAGATATCCCAGCCACGTGCACCGTTCTGCCAACCGCCGGTGACCATTTGGGCGTGCGGTCCACCGTATACATAGACAATGGTGGGGTATTTTTTGTTCGGATCAAAGTCCGCAGGTTTTATGAGACGATAGTAAAGATCAGTCACACCGTCGGCAGCTTTGATGGTGCCTACTTCGATGCTCGGCATGGTGAAGTCCTTGAATGGATCTTCTGCTGTCAGCAGATTGATGCTTTTCCCGTTTTGTGTGGCGATGAGGTTGATGCTGCGTGGCGCTTCAGGGCTGGAATAGGTATCTATGAGGTAACTGCCGTTTGCACTCAGTGTGCCGTGGTGTATACCTTCCGGTGTGCCTAGCGGGCTACGTTTGCCTGTTGCTATGCTTACTTTGAAGAGGTTGCTTTGCAACGGGGAATATTCCGTGGAAGCTATGATGATTTCTTTCTTTCCACTGTTGAAGCCAAGCACATCTTGCACAAGCCAGTTGCCGGAAGTCAGTTGCTTGACCAGCTTACCGTCTGTGCCATAGAGGTACAGGTGGTTGAAGCCGTCGCGTTGGCTTTGGTAGATAAACTTGCTGTTGTCCCACGGCAGGAATACGATGGGGTGCTGGGGTTCTACGTATTTGGGATGTGTCTCTTCAAAAAGAGTTCCTATCAGTTCGCCTGTTTCTACGCTGTACTGGCATAGCTTGGCATGGTTCTGATCACGGTTCAGCTCTATGAGATAAAGGCTTTTGGCATCCGGTGCCCAACTTATATTGGTGAAGTAACGGTCGGTAGGATCACCTGCATTCAGATAAATTGTCTTCTGCGTTTCGGGATTGTAGATGCCTACAGTTACTTTGTGGCTCGTCATACCTGCCATCGGGTAACGTACATTGTTCAATTCGCCCACCCGTGCGGTGATGTCCACTAACGGATATTGTGTTACCATGCTTTCATCCATGCGGTAGAAGGCGAGCAAGTCACCTTTCGGACTCCAGTAAGTTCCTTTGCTGATGCCGAACTCGTTACGGTGTACGCTTTGTCCGCATACGATCCCTTCCGGTTCGTTGGTTACGGCGCGATCGTTGACATAAAGATTATTATTCAGAGTGTAAGCAATATGGCCGCTTACGGTATTATAATCCTCATTGGCTGCCTTTTCTGGCAAGGCTTGTTTGCTGATGATTTTATCCGCTTTCCAGTCGTAAACGATATAATTACCGGGCAGGGTGATAAGCAACTGAGTCTTTTCAGCCCAAGGCAGGCTCACCTGATATAAATGACTCAGTTTACCCAGTTTTTCCTGTTCCAGTGCTTGGTTGATTCTCTCACGCGTCAGGAGTAGGGTTTCCTTTCCTGTTTTAGGGTTCACTGCAAACAAAGAGTCTATTTCGGGCTTGATGCACGTGTCTCCCCACCATTGCAGTCCGTACAGGCTTTTTGCAAAGCGATAGGTCTCTCCGCCGGGGATCAGGTCTTCCAGCGTCGGTTTCTTTAAATCTTGTGCCATAACGTTCGTTGTGAAGAGAGCGGATGATGCCAATAATACCACTCCCATCCATTTACTGATTATCTTCATGTTCATAGTCTTTTGTTAGTCATTCTCTTTTCTAAAACCTTTCACTTCTATTCTGCCCATTGGTGTACTTTTCACTTGTACGGCGGCACTCAGCTTGGCAAAGGCAGAGTATCTAACACCTCCTTTGTTTGAGGTGACAATTTGGCACCTCAAACTGTCTTTCAGCAACTTACTCTCCCTCTTCCCGCTTTCTCGGTTTAAACTCCCTTTTCGGCTTGAACTCCCCGTTTCCTCCCGGACGACGTTCTCTGTCAAACGGTTTTCTTTCCCTGTCTCCATCCTTGCGGAATTCCCTTGGCTTGAATTCCCCTCTGGGCCTGTCTTCTCTCGAACCAAACTCCCGGGGTTTACTGTCTCTTGGTCTGAATTCCCTTGGCTTGTCATCTCTGGATTTGAATTCTCCTGGTTTGCGGGGCTCTCTCGGTCTGAATTCACGTGATTCTCTTGGTCTGAACTCCCGTCCTTCTTTCGGTTTGAAGCCTGATTCTTTAGAGTCTTCTCCCTCTTCACTTTCACCTTCCTGTTTCTTGAATTCCTTGTATTTACCGTCGAAAATCTCGTATTTACGGAATTCACATTCCAGTGCACCGTTGAACAGAGGTATTTTGGCAGTCGGTTTCAGTCCTATCTGGTCGAAGCACTCTTCACGATAAGAGAGCACCCATGCCGTGTTTCCGGTGAAAGCGTGTTTCAGACGCTCGCCTATCATCTGGTACAGTCCCAGCAGATTATTGGTAGAAATACGTTCCCCATAAGGCGGATTGGTGATAATCATGGACTTTTCCGCCGGCTGTTCAAACTGCTGGAAGGGCTGCAACTTCAAGACAATGTCTTTCGATACACCTGCTGCCTTGATGTTGTGCGTTGCTATTTCGTTAGCCTGCGGATTATTGTCGTATCCGTATATCTTATGTGTAAACTCACATTCCTGACTGTCGTCGTTGTAAATCGTATCGAATAAATCCTGGTCGAAATCATTCCACTTCTCAAAAGCAAATTCCTTACGGAATACTCCCGGAGCAATGTTACGTGCAATCAGTGCCGCCTCAATGGGGATGGTACCCGAACCACACATCGGATCAATCAAATCACATTCTCCTTTCCAGCCCGTCATGAGGATCATTCCGGCAGCCAGAACTTCGTTCAACGGAGCCTCTACCGCTTCCTGACGATAACCGCGGCGGTGTAGTGACTCACCTGATGAGTCGAGCGAAAGCGTACACGTGGTTTGTGCAATGTGTATATTCAGCAGTACATCCGGGCGGTTGATTCGTACGGACGGACGTTTGTTGAATTTCTCGCGGAAATAATCTACAATGGCATCTTTTACTTTATAAGATACAAACTTAGAGTGACGGAATTCTTCGCTGAACACAACGGCATCTACAGCAAATGTTTTCTCCACATCCAGGATGTTTTCCCAGCTGATAGCTTTGATTTGTTCATAGACTTCATCAGCATTTTTGGCAGTGAAGTTCTTGATCGGTTTCAGGATACGGATTGCTGTGCGCAAGCAGAAGTTTGCCTTGTACATCATTTCCTTGTCTCCACTGAAAGACACCATGCGTCGGCCTATTTCTATGTCGTTTGCCCCTAATGCAGTCAGTTCTTGTGCTAATACTTCTTCCAGACCTTGAAAGGTCTTGGCAATCATTTGAAAGGATTCCATCTGTTTATTATTGATTTTACGATTTACAATTTTACGGTTGAAGCTGCTGTAACTTCTTCTGTATCTATTGTTTCTATTGATGATTACTATTCTCTTAATATCCCTTTTACGGAACACTTGTACTTCTCGGATGTAACGCTTGTGTCTCTCTTCCGAAACACTTGTGTTGCTCAGCCGGAACGCTTGTGTCCCTCAACCGGGGCACTTGCTTGCTGACTGCCGGTTACTTTTTGGCTTTAGTCTGTACAATTCTTGCTCCGGCCGGAACGTCTTCCGTCACCCAGATATTACCACCTACCGTGGCCCCCTGTCCGATAGTGATACGTCCTAAAATGGTGGCATTGGAATAGACGATTACATTGTCTTCCAGTATCGGGTGGCGTGGGATACCCTTGATCGGTTTACCGTCCGCATCCAATGGAAAGCTCTTGGCACCCAGAGTTACGCCTTGATACAACTTCACGTTATTTCCGATGACGCACGTCTCCCCAATTACCACACCCGTTCCGTGGTCTATGGTGAAGTGGCTGCCGATGGCGGCACCCGGGTGAATATCGATTCCTGTTTCGCTGTGGGCCATTTCAGTGATGATACGCGGAATAAGGGGCACACCGAGTTTCAGTAACTCATGCGCAATGCGGTAATTGCTGATGGCACGTATGGCGGGATAACAACTGATTACTTCTCCGAAACTGTGTGCTGCCGGATCTCCATTGTAGGCGGCTGCCACATCAGTGGCCAGCACACGGCGCATTCCCGGCAAATTGCTGATGAATTTAGCGGCAATCAGTGCCGCTTCTTCACGCTGAAGTTCAGTGCAGCAGGTACATTCTCCGTTTCCGGTGAAGCAAAGCCCTGCAAGTACCTGACCGGTCAGCAAGTCGAACAAGCGTTCGATGTTTACGCCGATGTGATATTTGATGGTGCGGCTGTTGACTGTGGAATTACCAAAATAACCGGGGAAGAGGATGGCACGTGATAGCTCTACAATATCTTGCAGTGCCCTAGCCGAAGGCAATGGAGTGCCGTCCGTGTGCTGATGAAACAGTCCTTTGTAAGATGAGCTTTCCGATAGTTCATCGACTGCCTGTGTCAAAATGTGAGTAAAGTTCAATGGACTCATTGGGATATCCTTTTTATAATAAGGTGGGTACAAAGGTAACTATTCTCAGCGAAAATCCCTCATTTATAGTATGAAAATCCCACAAATATGGTATTTCCTATGAACCGTTAACCCTCTATCTTTGTCATTTAGAAAGAAGAGTATAAATTAAAACCCAATATGTTATGAAAAAGATAGCAAAACAGCTCACGGATCTGGTGGGCAACACTCCCCTGATGGAGCTGAGTAATTACAATAAATCAAAGGGGCTGAAAGCCCGTCTGATTGTGAAACTGGAGTCATTTAATCCTGCCGGAAGTGTGAAAGATCGCGTGGCACTGGCAATGATTGAAGATGCCGAGACTTCTGGTTTGCTGAAACCCGGAGCGACAATCATAGAACCTACCAGTGGAAACACCGGAATAGGACTTGCATTTGTGGCCGCTTCAAAAGGTTATAAGTTGATTCTCACCATGCCCGATACCATGAGCGTTGAGCGTCGCAACTTACTGAAAGCCTTGGGTGCCGAATTGGTGCTTACGCCCGGTGCCAATGGTATGAAAGGGGCTATTGCCCGTGCTGAAGAACTGAAAGCGGCTACACCCGGTGCGGTGATTCTTCAGCAGTTTGACAACCCCGCAAATCCTGCCATGCACGAACGTACTACAGGACAGGAGATCTGGCGGGATACGGAAGGTCATGTTGATATTTTTGTTGCTGGTGTAGGGACTGGCGGAACGGTAAGTGGAGTAGGCGCCGCCTTGAAAAAACATAATCCGGCTGTAAAAGTGGTAGCGGTAGAGCCGACCGACTCTCCTGTACTTTCAGGAGGTGCTCCGGGAGCACATAAGATACAAGGTATCGGTGCCGGTTTTGTTCCCAAGAACTACAATCCGGCAGTAGTGGATGAAATATTGCAGGTAACAAATGACGATGCTATCCGTACAGGACGCGAGTTGGCGCAGAAAGAAGGCCTGCTGGTAGGTATATCTTCCGGGGCGGCAGTCAGTGCAGCCACTCGTCTGGCACTTCTTCCGGAGAATGAGGGGAAAACTATTGTTGCATTATTGCCGGATACAGGCGAACGGTATCTCTCAACGTTGCTATATGCATTTGATGAATACCCGCTGTAGAATATAACTTAATTTAGGGTTCGCAGGCGGAAATATGTTCATTCCGGTACAGTAGTGAATCAAATGCTGAGCAATACTATCTCAATTCTCCTCCTCCTGGGAGGAGGAGTACCCGAAGGGGGAGGTGGTAGGTAAGAAAAGAATTCCTTATTGATATGATTCATAGGTATTTCTTGCTTTACCTACCACCCCGCCCTTTGGGCACCCACCCCCTCCGGCTCCCCCGTTATCGGGGGAGAGCAACCTCCGATGGATGAGGGGAATTGAAATACTCTATTTATATTGGAATACCCAATTAATTCATATCCCTACAGAAATGAATAAACATATCATTCCTTGTGATTGTACCAGTCTTCATATCCGGATTCTCCTTTCACCCATTTGGTGAATCCCGGATATTCTCCTTCCGAACCGATTGTTTTTGTTTCTGTTACCGGAACGAAGTTGTGTATCGGGATATCCATAGCAAACGGATATTTGCCGTCACGATGGATGTAGTAGGCATCATCATGTGTGTAGTTCAGACTCTTGTCGGCATAGTCCGTAGGCATTTGCTTGGGCAGATGCACTTCCTGACGGTTGTTTGCTCCCGGCTTGTAGTGTACTATGATATACGGATTATAGGCTTTGAGGTCCTGCTTGTTCAGGCTGCCGCTAAAAGTGCGGGTTACTATGAATTTTTGCTTTTGTACCTCTTTTGCATTCGGGAACACTACAATGGACTGTACTTCCGGTTCATATACAGCGCCCTCAGGTAATGCTAATTGTCCAACCTGAGCGGCATTAATCTGATATGCAAAGGCATTCAGGAATTGGGCGCCATCCCATACAGGAGTAAATGTATCTTTTATTTCTGTCACGACGTTGTTTTTGTCGAAGGTCACAGCACGGGAATATTCAATAATTACATCATTCATGTCATAATCTCCGCCGCTGGGCCAGATGTCTTCAAAAAGTAAGGTTCCTGCGTGAAGTTCGGTAACTGGCTTATCGTCAACAGGCGGAATCACAGGGCGTTCGGGATCGTAGATAGATCCTTTGGGATCTGCTTCAATGTAGAATAGCATATCTTCGTAACTCTTATCTGTTCCGTCCTCTATACCGTATATTACGCGCTCGGTTTCGGAGTCCGTAATGGCGACAAAACTGGATTTTCCATTGCTGTTCCATGCCTGATTAGAGTAAATATACCCCAGATTGCCCATGTATCCCGGTGTCAGGTTCACATCGTTCGGGGTATGATCTTTGCCATAACCGTTGCCATAGCCATTAGATATCAGGAAATATCCGATTGTATAACCGGCTGGAAACTTATCCGTAATTGTCCCGTCTTCTTTTTCAAACAGTAACTTTACTTTGTTTCCTAATGCCAGAGGTGCGTCCAGTCTTCTGTAGAGCCACTGTGGGCTGGTGTTTGCGGCTGGCGAAGCATATTTTTCATTCTCATTGTTCAGCATGACGAAAGGTACATTTCCTGTAGTTGATGCATTCGGAAAAATGATGAACTTCTTGACGGCATCCGGGGATATGGGTACTTCTCCCTGTGGGTAATAATAATATCCGATGGTATTCTGATTCCAGGCATTTTCTTCCATGAAAGTGAAATAGATAGCTGCCTCTGTAATGGTAGAAGTCGTTCCATCTTCATTCTTGGCATATTGTGCAATGGTAGTATTTACGTGTGTCACATCTGTAATGAATTTACTATTATCCATTGTGGTGTTATTGGGGCGTTCATCCTGTCCGTTCCAGAAGGTGCGTTGAATTTTCTTAATCCAGCTTGCATCCAGTCCGGCGTTCAGTAAATAATCCGTTGGAGCTGTAATGCAACCATGTTCACCCCATTGGCAAAGTGAATACATCTTTTGTCCTTGATCTACCACGTAGACAGGCCCCTCACCTGAACTTACCGAACGGGTTCCAAATGCTGTGATTCCTCGGGTTTCCGTGTAAGTATAGTTGACGCTTCCATTCTCCACTTTTAGGGTTTCACAGATGGGGAGTCCCCAGTTGTTGGGGCAGAGATACAAGGTAGTGGCATCTTTAGGTAAAGTCATTTTGCTGCTTCGACGTCCGGATTTGTCTGCATAAATTTTGAATTTAGCTTCAATATCACGCTTCGTATAAGAGCCGTTCTCCGATACTTCATAAGGAAACTCAGTGTAGATTTCAATCAATGCATAGGCTCCCAGCGAACCGAGATCTACATTCAGGCCTACATCCGCACGTGTAGTGAAATCAAAGTACTCTTCTGCTGTTTTAGTACTGTTCTTCCCGTTGTTAGGGTTGTACACATCATCTACGCAACTTGCCATCCACAGGGTTGCACTAAAAAGGACAAAGGTTTTAAAAGTGGTTTTTCTCATAATACATAATGTATAGTTGTTATTAGACGCCCCAAATCTAAGTACAATATAGATTAGCATTATTAGTAAATGAGTAGAATCTGCAAGTTTCCCTCCGCAACCGTTTGCGATAATCCTCTCATTTACATAGATATAGTGAGAGGGGTATAATTAGAGTTGCATTTGATGATATATTACTGAGGGGAGGTGTAGTTTCTTTGTTTTTTAGGGCTACACCCTTTCACCAAAAGGGTGTAGCTATTTGTAGTAAAGGGTGTAGCCATCCGGGGTAAAGGGTGTAGCCATCTTGAAATGGGTTTATAACTACTCTGAGGTGACCTCGCTGGGTCGCAGCCCGAAGGATCTACAAGTCATTTTGCCTATTTTTACTTCCCAAACCTTTACGTTGCGCACGGCAGGTTCGCTGTATTTAAATTCATCGCTTGTATATTGCCGCATGATTATATCAAGTACCTCTCTTTTTTCATCCATATCTTCGATGAAACGGACGTTTCCGTGGCATATCACGCTGCGCGACTTCATGCTGTAACTGCATGCCACCTGCCGGTGCATATACACCAGCTCGTGTCCTTCGCAGAAGGTGATGCAGACACGAGGATGTCTTTCTGCCATCGTTACTTTGCTGCCTTCGGGACCGGAGTGCAGATAGATAATTCCGTCCCTGTAAGCAAAGTTCATGGGGACTACGTAAGGGTTGCCTTCCAGATCGGTGATGCCCACCGTGCAGTAAGGACATTTGCGAATGATTGCTTCAATTTCCGTCAGTTCGGTGATTGCAATTGTCTTCATAGGGCTGAATGGGTGTTTTATTCGGTGCAAAGGTAATCATTTTATTGACAAACCCCAGTCGTCTGTTGAAGAAGCGTGCGAAAAGTCCTACGATCAATGCGGCAATGATTGTACCTTCGCGTACACCTTCTATGCTTCCTGCTATCATCAGAGAAGCTGCACAGGCAAGGAGTGCCAGTGTGGTATCAAAGCCGATCTTGGTAATTCCGAATTCTTTTCCCGTGCGCAGAGTGATGGCTTTCACAAAGGCTTCTCCGGATAGCATCACTACATTGGCAATTACCTCCATACTTACTCCCAGGCCAAGTATCGCACAGCCAGCTATCAGTGATAGAATCTGCGAGGCATAGCCCGTAGGAGTGAATCCTCCCAATAATGCCATCGAGCAATCTATGAAGAAACTGAAGAGTATTGCTACGGGAATTTGTAGAAACTGCTCTTTTCTGAAGTCCCTTTTCAGAAGCCATATTTGTCCGGCTATCAGCACGGCATTCAGCAGAAGCGTGAACTGTCCCAGTGTGACGGGAAATTTTAAACTCAGTGTGTAAGGAAGGCTCGATATAGGCGAGGAGCCCAAATTTGCTTTAATAATTAAACTAATACCAAACGCATTTACAAATAAGCCCGCAATGAAAAACAGATACCGGGCTGTTAATTCTCTTTTTGCCATATTACAATCTTTTTTTCTTAAGTTCATCACTGTATGGTTATGAATTAAATGATAATTCCAATATTAAGTAAATAGAGTATCTCAATTCCCCTCCTCCGCCGGAGGAGGGGTGCCCAAAGGGCGGGGTGGTAGGTAAAGCAAGAAATACCTATGAACCATATAAATAAGGAATTATTTTCTCACCTACCACCTCCCCCTTCGGGTACTCCTCCTCCCGAGAGGAGGAGAATCGAGATAGTATTACTTTATCATTTTATTCATTACTAATACGTATATATCCAATCTTTGATGAGCAAATAACCAAAATTATTAACCGCTGCAAAGTTACGGCTTCTATTGCCTGTCTCACGGTTCAAAAATCGAAGCGAATTGTTCAAAAAGTGGGATTATTTTGTTCCTAAGTTCCTTTAAGACTATATTTGTACTTCAAAAATAGAACTTTATGAGTGAGGAATACCAGTTTCATACCCGGCAGAAATCCGATTTGTTTTCTTATCCTTATCGGATGGAGAGAGGGGAATTGCTGTTTTGTCTGCAAGGAGGAGTACAGCTTTACATTAACCAGCAGAAGTATGCTTTAGCTGCCGGAAGTGTAATACTTGTTTTCCCCGAACAGATTACGTTTTATAAAGATGCTACAGATGACCTTGAACTGGCCGTTTTTGCTTTTTCCGCCCAGTTCCGACATGAGATTTTCTATTCATTGCCTTCGGATAAGGTATCCTTCATGCGTGAGCATAATTATAGTTCATTCCGAGACGAAGAGTGGGATGGGATATGCAATCATTATCTTAAACTTCTGCAACAGAAATCTGTGGACAGTGATAATATGTATCAACGTGAGCTGGTGATTTACTGTTGCCGGATGCTGTTTTATGAGATCTGTAATCAGTCGGAGCGTCTTTACCGGCAAACGAAACCGAATCATTTGCGTTGGCGGTTGAAGGACCGCTTTATTGCGTTAGTGATAGATTCGTTCAGGGAACAGCGTTCGGTGGATTATTATGCGGATAAGCTTTGTGTCACTACGCGGCATCTGAGTAAGACGATTCAACAAACGGTGGGATGCACAGCGAAAGAATGGATAGACGATTACGTGATACTTGAGCTTAAAGTGACACTTCACTCTACAGCACTTTCCATACAGGAGATAGCTAATCAGTTTAATTTCCCTGATCAATCCTATCTGGGGAGATACTTCAAGCATCATACAGGAATGTCGCCCACGGCTTACAGGGAGAATTATGGTGTATAGGAAAACGAAAATTTAGGCACGGATTACGCGGAATACACAGATTTCTTTCATTAATCAACAATTCTTGATCCGTGTATTCCGCGTAATCCGCGCCTTTTATTCTACCAGCGCAAAGTCCAACTGTTTCTTTTCCAGATTGGCCCGTGCTACCTTAATCGTGATTGTATCGCCCAAACTGTAGGTACGGTGCTTACGGCGCCCGCGCAGACAGTAGTTCTTCTCGTCGAACTCGTAATAGTCATCGCCAAGGTCGCGGATAGGTATCATACCTTCGCATTTGTTTTCGTTCAGTTCAACGTACAGTCCCCATTCCGTAACACCGGAAATTACACCATCGAACACTTGTCCCAGACGTTCCGTCATAAATTCTACCTGTTTGTATTTGATGGAAGCGCGTTCGGCGTTGGCTGCAATTTGTTCCATATTGCTGGAGTGGTCGCAGAGATCTTCGTATTTGGTTGCGGAAACGCTGCGTCCGCCATCCAGATACTTCGTCAGTAAGCGGTGTACCATCATGTCCGGAAAACGGCGGATGGGTGAGGTGAAATGCGTGTAGTATTCGAATGCCAATCCATAATGTCCAATGTTGTGCGTGGAATAACGTGCTTTCTGCATGGCACGGATGGATACGGTTTCAATAAGATTCTCTTCCTTCTTGCCCTGAATATCGTCCAACAGATGGTTGATGGATTTGGAAACATCTGTCTTGGTCCCACCGGTACGTATCTTGTAGCCGAAGCGGGCGATGAATTGTGCCAGGTTATCCAGTTTCTCCGGGTCTGGAAGGTCGTGGATACGGTAAGGGAATACCTTGGCCTTCTTGTTTTTCGGTACGCGACCGATTTTTTCTGCTACGGTGCGGTTGGCAAGCAACATGAATTCTTCCACCAACTTGTTGGCATCTTTGGAAACTTTGAAGTAGACGCTGATAGGTTTCCCTTTTTCATCTATCTCAAACTTCACTTCGTAACGGTCGAAGTTGATGGCTCCGGCTACAAAACGCTTCTGACGCAGCGCTTTGGCAATGGTATCCAGCATGAGGATTTCTTCTTTGAAGTCTCCTTCTTTCGTTTCTATTACTTGCTGTGCTTCCTCGTAAGTAAAACGGCGGTCGGACTTGATTACTGTATGTACTACGCGCGAGTCTTTCACATCTCCCTTTTCGTTGATGTTGAAGATAACGGAGTACGCCAGCTTTTCTTCGTCGGGACGCAGGGAGCAGATGAAGTTGCAAAGACGTTCGGGAAGCATCGGGATGGTACGGTCTACAAGATACACGGATGTAGCGCGTTTTTCGGCTTCCTTGTCGATGATGCTGCCTTCGGTTACGTAATGGGTAACGTCTGCGATGTGTACACCTACTTCCCACAAGCCATCTTTCAGTTTGCGGATGGAGAGAGCATCATCAAAGTCTTTGGCATCCTTCGGGTCGATGGTGAAGGTAGTCACATTTCGGAAGTCCTCGCGTTTGGCAATTTCTTCATCGGATATTTCAGCGGGGATTTTGTCCGCAGCTTTTTCTACAGAAGAGGGGTAGACATAAGGCAGTCCGAATTCGGCAAGGATGGCGTGCATCTCTGTGGTGTTGTCGCCCGCTTTGCCCAGGATGTCGATGACTTGCCCGATGGGGTTTTTCGCCTTGTCGGGCCATTCCACTACTTTCACGATGGCTTTGTCTCCCGTCTTTCCGCCTTTCAGCTTTTCTTTGGGGATGAAGATGTCATTGGCAAGCGTACGGTTTTCCGTCACCAGGAAGGCGTATGAACTACCTACTTCCAGTGTGCCTACAAAGGTGTCGTTGGCACGTTCCAATACTTCTATCACTTCTCCTTCGGCTTCGCAGCCACGGCGTTTGGCGTAGAAGGAAATGCGTACTTTGTCATTGTTCATGGCGTGTGCCGAATTACGCTCGGCCACGAATATCGGGTCACCTCCACCTTCGGGAATGAAAGAATTCTTTCCGTTGCTTTTACGCTGGAAAGTGCCTATCATTTCCACTCCATGATTGTTCAGTTTATATTTGCTTTTCTCTACTTCGGTGATGTAATCATCCAGTAGCATATCGCTTAGAATATCCCTACACAGCATCTTCAGAGGATGCGTGGTAAGGTGGAGTTGTTCGAATATGTATTTCAGGGACAGTACTTCGTCGGGTTTTGAATGGAAAAAATCCATCAGTGCACTCACAAGCTCTTTTTTTTTCATACGCTTGCCGGCTTTCTTTTCTTTGTTTTTAGCCATAAGTTTTCTTTCTTTATGAATGTATTTTGCAAAGTAAACAAATAATCGGTTAGATTGGTTGAAAATCATTTAAATTCTGATAGATTCCTTATGAGGTGAGCGGGACCGTTATGCTATACTATTAAAAACAAAGTGCACCTCAAAGCCTTTTGTCGGGCTTTGGATGCACTTTATGAAAGACGTATTCTCTTTTGTGTGTTAGAGAGAGAATTTAGTTAAGAATTGAGCAAAGGAATTTTTCATTTTAAAGAACGTACGACACGGAAACCGATCTGACCAAACCATATGTCACCTCCGGGATAACCCATGTCTGTTTTGATGTGAGCGCCCAAGATACGTGCATTGGTATTAGAGCAGTTCGTATCATAAGTAGAGAAGCAGCCTCCGCGCGAATAAACCAGGCGCTCCTCATCTCTGGGCTTCTCAGGACCCCATGGGTCAGTTTCCTCAGCATCACTGATATATCCTAACTGAAGAAGCCATTCACCGGTATATTCTTCAACATTTCCTGACATATCATAGATTCCCAAAGAGTTGGGTTTCTTTAATCCTACCACATGGAGTTCGGGTTCTTCCCCTACTATAGAGTTCTCTCCATACCAACCTACTTCATCGAGGTTGTTGCTACCTGCATAGTAATAGGGTTGGTTCTCGTTGTCGGGACCGCCTTTGGCTGCGTATTCCCATTCAGCGCTGGTAGGCAGGCGATAACCGTTGGCTGTTTTATCGCGAGTTACATCAGCCTCATATAGTTCAGTGTTGGTAACATCCCATAATTCATTTTTGAATGTGTACACCGGTTTGTAGCCTTTGCGTTCGCTCAGTTTATTGCAGTAAAGCATGGCTTCATACAATGTCACGGTATGTACGGGCAACAGGTCTTTTTTCTTGTTGACTGACGGGTTATAGCCCATAACATCCTGGAACTCACGTTGTGTCACTTCATAGCGTCCTATTTCAAAAGCCGAGATATTTACTTTATGTGCATTGGTTTTATCTGCGTACATACTGCTTAAGTCACGGCCAATGATAAATGAGCCAGCGCTTACGGTTACCATATCAAATGTGGTATAGTTGGGATTGTCCTCATCGTTTCCTCCGCTGGGTGGATTGACACCACCGGATTGCAGCGTAACAATGGCCATGTATGTTTTAACATTTTTCTGGTCGGAAGAAACGACAGTATATTGTACAGCGTCAGTGAAGTCTTGAACTGTACCACTGGCAGGAGTTACGGTAGCTCCTTCCGAAGGTACAACAACAGGTTTTAGTGCAGTGACATCCGTACCGGCCGGCATAGTAATTGTAATGACAGGATAATCTATTTTAGAAGATATTTGTCCTGGAATGATAAAGGCTGTGATGTCTGCAGCAGCAGGTTCTTCCTCTTTCTCTACACCTTTCTGGGTGATGATAAGCATGTAAGTATCCAGCACTTGGTCGCCAAAAAGTGCGGATATTTCTATTGTGGTCTGGCGTGCATTTTCTGCATTGTTTTTGGCTACAGATAAAGAGAGGCGGTTTTTGCTGCACGTAGCCAAACACCACATTTTGTCGGCAGCCGGGACGGTAGCTTTCAGAGCAATGCCATCCATATCTGCTCCGGCAGCGTCGCCCAGTGTGATGCTGCTTGTGAGGGTACCTTCTTTAGATATTGACAGAATGCCGTTTTCTTCATCGAAAGACAGGATACCTTCACTAAAAGCAGACATCGAAGCTGTTAACTCAATGTGAGGAACGGTTTGTTTGTCGTCATCATCGGAACAGGCAGTAAATGAAATGCTGCATAATAGGACGACAAGGAAGTAGTAAAATTTGTTTAAGTTCATAAAAGTGTATTTTAGTTGTTATTTAATGGTTCTTACTACGCGGAAACCGATGGTGCTATCCGTTGTTGTAGGATCCATTCTATCGGTATAGTATACTTTTCCTTTGGTATCATATGTGGAGTAATAGCCACCCCTGTAGATTTTTGAGTCATTGAGATTCTCGGCAGGACCAATCGGATCCGTTTCCGGTTCCAAAGGATATTCATAACCATAAGGTACGCCGTAGTCGTAGCACCATTCACCGACATTTCCACTCATGTCATAAATTCCTAGTTGATTGGCTTTTAGTTGGGCAACTTCGTGCAGTGAAGCATTACCACCGATGGCTGAATTATCTTGCCACCAACCTACTTCACTATAGTTATCACTGCCAGAAAAGACTGTTAAATTCTTGCAGCCTTCATTACCTCCCTTTGCGGCAAATTCCCATTCTGCTGAAGTCGGAATTCTGTAACCGTTGGACACAGTGCCCGGATCATAGATATAGTTTGGAATTTCTGTGACTCCTCCGAACCAAATGTCTTCTATTCTGATGGTACCTTCTTGTTTGTAAGCGGGAGTCAGCCCTTCTTTTTCACTCAGTTTGTTGCAGAATTCGCAGGCTTTAGACCAATCTACTTTATTTACGGGATAATTGTCTCCTGTGAACTTCTTGTCTGAAGGATTTTCACCCATAATTTCTTTATACAGTTTTTGAGTGATTTCGGTCGTAGCGATATAGAAACTGCTCACGGTGACATCATGTGTATAACTTTGACTATAGCCTTTTCCTTCTCCGAACTTGAAGGTTCCTCCTTCCACTACTACCATGTCCATGCTGCTGTTGAATTTGGCTTGCTTTACACTTAGGTGTAGAGAGGATATTTCTGTTTCTTCTGTTTTGCCTGTTGCGGCAATGGTAAGTTCTGCGGTATTGTCCGATTTGGCAGCAGTGGGAGATATGCGGATATTCAGTGTTCCTCCGGTTAAATCAGCGGTGAACCATTTGGCGCCTTCAGGAACGGTTAGCGCATATTCTATATCAATAGTCTGGTCCTCCAGAGTAGTACCTACCGGTATTTTCACATCACCGCCGACATAAGAAATATCGAGTATGCCTCCTTCCAGTTTAGTGTTGGCAGGTGCAGTCATCTGATCTGTTTTCAAAATAACTTCTCCTTTTGGAGTTACCTTAGCACCCTGGTTGATTGTCAGTTCCAGTGGAGCGATCTCGGTACCGGTAGCTACTGCTGTCAGCGTTGCAGTGGTGGAGCGACCTTGCGCATCTTTGGAAACATTGATTTCAATGTTCAGTTTATTGCCGGCAATAGTAGCTTTACACCATGCTGCATCTTTGGCAGGAACTGCAACCGTATAAGTAATGTCAAGTTCGTAATCTTCTAGGCCACAAGTCAACGGAATAGAGAAAGTACCTCCTTTACCATCTACAGTAAGCGCATTCTGGGTTACAGTCGCCCCTTCGGGGGAAGTCATGTTTTGGATACTGAGTGCGATGTTACCTTTCAGTGGATCATCGTCATCACTACAGGAAGTGAACATTATGCAACCGGCAATCAATGCCAGGCATGTGTTGAGCAAATGATAAACTTTCATACTTTGTGAAATTTTGATTAATACTATAGTTATTTGTATCGTAGTTAATTAGCCATTGGATAATATTGTACAGCTCTGTATGCTGTGAAATAGTTTTCCGGATGATCGATATCAGTGAATTTAATCCAATTGGGTGATTTCTTGTCATCAGATGTCAATGTAAAGGTGCGTTGGATATCATTGCCGAACGGTGTGATCAACGCATTGAATTTAAAGTCTGTATAGTAGCTCTTTCCGATGGTTGAACCTTCTTCGGAGAACTTCAGAGAAATTTTGTCTTCTCCAATCAGTTCGTAATCGAAACCCAGATAGCCATGTCCTTGAGCGCAAATGAATTGGAAGGCATAGTAAGTACCCAAAATATTAATCTCGTTGCCTAAATAACAATAAGTTATATCATCATTATTAGCTTCGAGTGCTTCGCGGGATATATCCCATAAGGCCTGACCGTAAGGACTGAATCCACTGTAGGTAAAGAACCAGTTGCGACTGAACAACATTTCGTTGACAGAAGGATAAGTAGGGATGAATGTGCCTGTAGCATCATTGGAGGGAATGAATGTACCATCTTCTCCTAAGTCCGGATTTAAGATCAGACCTTCGATGACATTATTACCCAATTGTACAGGCTGATAGAATTTACATCCTGTCAGGGTGATGATGAACGGTTGATATTCAGTGATCGTTTCTTCCCCTTTCTTACGATAGATACAGAGCGTATGTCCTGTCAGGCGTGTTTCTAAAGACTGTTCTTCATCTTGGTAGAGTAGGCGGTAATATTCGGAGAACTCTTTGTCTTTCTGTTTGATGTCCTTCAGGTAGTCACTCCATTTTAGACCAGTAGACATGGGGGTCATCGTCATGTACGAACCGCTCTTTTTTCCTTTCAGCCGGATGATTTGTTCATCGGCTTGTAATATGGTGAATTCAAAGTCTCCTTCCAGTCCATAACCCTCTCCCATCCCTTGGTTGTTGGAGGGATCGGAGAAAAAGTGGAGTATTTCGTTATAAGTGTCAAATGAAAGTACGCATCCTGCACTTTGTTTCAGGGTATAGGTACTGACTGCTGTTTTGTCTGCGCCTGCGGTTTCACTGGCTACGGTAACTCGGTAACCCGGCTGGAAGTTAAGCAAGACATTGAAACCTCCATAACTTTGCGTAGAAGAGGGATAATACTCCATTAACCAACCATTGGGTGAGCTGAGTAGAATTTCTTGTACTGTTTCTATTTCTTCCTCAATACGGTTGGCGGAAGTGTCGTCAAAAATCGGATCTATTTTGGGCGCACATGAAAAGAGTAACCCGGTGGCGAGAATTGATAATATATAATGTGTCAGTTTCATACTAAATTCATTATTAAAGGTTTTCTAAATCAACTTCAGACAATGAGCCGGAGCGGCGTTGTACGATGTCGCGCAACTTGTCAATGTCAATGCCCCAACTGTCTTTTAGATATTTTCTCACGATATCAAACTTTTTCTGCAGTTTTATTTTGCCGAGGGCTCCACCGTTATTCAGCACGTTTTCCCAGTAATCGGCATCGTGGGTTATATAATTGGAAATAATCTCTACGAAATCTTCATCAGGTGAGAAACTTGCGTAGCGGGTTATGAATCCCATAGTGTTGGCAATCTCGTCACTCTCAAGATTTAACCAACTTGGTCCCTGGTAATCGGTTGAGATCAGGTTGAAGTCTGTAGAATAATTCTTTGTTTGATGCAATATATGTGCAAATTCATGATGCATGGTTTTAAAGAACCAGGTATTCAGAAAATCAATGTTCGGATTATTGACATCCAGTTCGTTTACATTATACAAAGTGATTTTCAAACCACCTTCTGCCGTTCCCAGTACCACTGAACCTTGGCTATTGTATGCTTTTGAACCGATCAGCTGAATCATTCGCGGACAATAAGTCTTGATGAATGTTTCTCCGAGTAATTCGTTATAGGAATCTATCCAGAGATACTTGGTCAGTTTGGCCATGGCAACACATTTGTCGTATTCGGCAGGAATCAGATTGTACGTATTGTCTGATTCTTTGTCAATATATTTGTAGTTGAACTGAATGTTGTACGGAACGATATAGTTGAGCAATAGCCAAGTATCGAATGCATTTCGTTCGGGAGATTCAGTATTGAAAATGCTGTGACTGTCCAATTTGTCTTCGTTGCATGCTCCCAATACAATGGAAGCGGCAAATAATAAAGTATAGATATATTTTTTCATGTTTCCTCCTTATTTTAGTTGTTTCTCGGGTTGGCTTCCAAGCCTGCCGCAATAACCTCTTGCGGTATTTGAATGGCGCGACGCAGGTCGTCCACTAGTAATACGTCGTCTGCTTGTCCGTCTCTGTTGTGTGATATTTCGATTCCGTATCGTTTTATATCATTCCAGCGAAGGCCTTCGTGGACAGTGATGATACGGCGCATGTGCAAAAGGCACTGAATCAGATTCTCCGTATCACTGTCGGGGATTGTAAATCCTTGCGGATTGATTTTTTTCTTGATAGTTCTATCGTCTTCAGACTTCAGATGTAAGGGCATATATTTTTTTGCCGTGTAATAATTAATCAGTTGTTCTTTTGTGAAACTTTTGCCCGTCATGGAGTTCATCAATATGTTGATGTCTGCTACGGCTTTATCGGCTTCGGGAGCCTGTTTCAGCAAATAAGCTTCTGCGCGGCATAATAATAATTCGTCAATGGAGAAAGCTACATTTACCAGATGCAGAAAACCGATGCCTGCTGTCTTATCGGTATATTCAAAGTAGCCGTTCATTTTTGGGAAAGAATATTTCTGTTCAAATCCCCAAATACCGTTTGACATGAAGAGTTGGTTGTATGCACCCCATGGACCCGGTAAGATTTCATTGAGCAGGATGTTATAAGCATTACCATAACGTAGCCCTATTCCGTAAGGCCCATGTACATAAGGCCAGGAAGTCTGTGCGGTAATCAACATTAGGTTGCATGGTTCGGTATGTGCGATATAGCTGTTGCATCTGAGTTCGAAATCCGTTGCAAGTTCGCTGAAGCTTTTCCAGTTGCGGACATCATTTACCGGGTTGTCACCAAGTACAGTACTGGCATATTCTATTACTTTGTCGAATTTCAGATAATAAAGATTGAAACGGGCAGCAAAAGCGTAAGAAGCACGTTTGTTGAAGTGGTATTTAGGAACAGAGTATACTTCGTCGTTAATCAAGGGTAATCCTTCTTCAATATCTCTGTTGATGTTTTCATACACCTGGCTCAGGGTACCTCGTTCTATTCCGTCAGGCATCACTTCTGTTTCGGGTACCGTGGTGTAAGGTATCCCGAGTTCCTGATCCGCAGTTTGCGGGTTATATGGCATACAGAATAGGTTGGCAAGCTGGAAGTGAGCGTACGCACGGCATAGTAGCGCTTCGCCTTTCTGTGGATTCAGGTTTTCCGGGTTTCCCATCAGTTCAATGGCATGTAGGGCTTGATTGGCCGAACAGATGGCATTATAATGTGCGTCCCATATATATTTGGGTGCGTCAGTATCCTCGGAAGTCATGTCATTCCATAAATAGGCATCCCGTTGTATCTGTCCGTATATGTCATACAACGCACCGTTGTCTTTGGCATTGTCGGAAGCGAGTTCGGAGATGAGAATAGTTGATACTTCCGGATAAGCGGATACCAGTATATTGGTGATTTTCTGTTCAGAATCTATTTCTGTTCTGTCATCAGGTATAGTATCCAGAAAGTCATTACAAGAAGCCAATGCAAATAAGGAACCAGCCAGTAATATATATGTTCTTATATTATTCATATCAAGTCGTTTTTTTAATTAAATACCTAATCTTAATGTCAAAGTGAACTGTTGTGGAACAGGAGAGGCCACACCACCGGTATTGAAAAATTCAGGATCTTGTCCGTTCAACTTTTTGTCCGAATAGATGAGAAATGCATTCGTAGCTTGAAGCTTTAAGGACAAGTCACTGACTCCTGCTCTAACTATCAGTTTTTTAGGGAAATTGTAGGTTAAAGAAATTTCTTTCATCCGGATAAAGTCCCCTTTGGCTATACGGGCCGTAGAATAGTTATAGGCGTTATAAGCATAGCTCAGATAGGGATCCTGCTGATTGGCGCGTTTATCGGCAATTACCGGGATATCGGTATACTTTTCATCTCCGCCTTTAGTCCAGCGGTTTATGAATTCTCTGGGCATAGCATCCAGATCACTGTACTGGTTGTGGAATACAGGATCTAGTCTGATTACATTGCCGAAGGAATATGTGATGAAGAGGTTCAGCAGGAAGTTCTTATACTTGAAACTGTTTCCAAAACTTCCGGTGATGGTCGGATCGGTTGGACCTTCGTAAATAAGGTGGTCTTTTTTAATTCGTTCCTGAAAGTTAATGTTGCTGACTGTCAGGTTTCCATCTTCGTTGATGAAGGTAGGATAGCCACTCTCATTCAATCCACGGAAATCCATGGAGAAGAGAGAGCGGACAGGATAACCTTCCAATGCAAATCCGCTTCCACTGATCATTTCGATTACCGAAGAATTGGATTGAAGGTCGGTTACTTCATTCTTGGTATTTGAGAAGATAAAATCCGTATTCCAACTGAAATCTTTTTTCTTGATGTTCTGTGTGGACAAAGTGAATTCAATACCATGTGATTTCATACTGGCTACATTGGCCAGTTTGGTGAGTTGTCCGCCCGTTCCTTTGGTATTGATGATACCTATCAGGTCGTAATTGTTACGTTTGTACCAGTCGACGGCCAGATTAATGCGGTTATTCAGAAAACCTATTTCAGCTCCGATATTCAACTCATGCTTTTTCTCGTAAGTAAGTTCCTGGTTTTCTATATTCACAACTCTCAGGCCGGACTCTTTGATGGAAGTGAATGGACGCCAAGTGTTGTAACTTTGAATGATAGCACGGGAGTTACTGGCCGAAGCCGGTCCACGGTCAGCAGTCAGAGAGTAGGAGGCTTTCAGGGTCATATTTGAAACGTAGTTGAGCAGAGGTTGCCAGAACTTTTCTTCATGGGCATTCCAAGCGGCTGATAAATTCCAGGTGGGAAGCCAGCGAGCCGATCTGCTTTTACCCAGTTTATTGGAACCTTCGTATCGTAACGTACCGTTCAGGGTATATTTCCCTTGGTAAGAATAAGTTGCCGTACCGAAGAATGACACTTCGCGTTGACGGGTTCTTTCTACGGTATAGTATTGGGCGTTTTCTTCACTGCCTTGTTTGAAGTACTGATATTCGTAGGCCGGAAGCATTCCCATTTCATATTGCATACCGACTCCGTTGAACCAGGTTCTTTGACGGTTTACGGCATTGACTTCCATACCTCCGAAGAAATTGAAGATGTGATTTTCGTTATACACGTCATTGTAGCTGGCTGTTCCACGGAAATCATAACTATCCATTGAGTATTTGGTTTCTCTGTAAAATCCGCCCACTGGTAGCACGGACACCGGCAGTGTGTTGGCATTTTCCGGATCGGTATAAAGCCATGGATTTGCCTGCCGCATCGTAGCATCATCCATAGCGCGGAAAGCCCATGCCTGATTTGAATAATCTTTGATGGTGTGTGACTGTGTAGTCATAGAAGTTTTGTAGGCTCCCAAAGCAGATAACTCGATTTTATTAATAGGTTTCCATTTCAGTTCTCCCTGGAATTTGAGATCGGTTACGTTTAAGTCAATGTAATTGTTGTTCAGCTCATGCAGAATGTTGAAAGGCGCATAGTTACGTACATAATAAGCATCAGGGTCGAGTGTACGTGAGGTGTTCAGGGCATAACTATACGGGTTGATGTCAAAGTCGCGTTTCACTTCTCCGCTGACAGGGTCGACAGAAGAGCTTAATGTTCCCGGAGCTTTCTGTTTACGGTAAGAAGCATTGCTGATCAGATTGAGTGATAAGGATTTACTGATATGGTATAGTGCGTTTACATTAGCAGTATAACGCTTTACTTCGCTTTTATTAGTCCATCCCGGATCATTCATGATGCTTAATGAAGTGTAGTAAGATGCTTTTTCAGTACCGGTAGAGAAACTGATGGCGTGGTTTTGTGAGATGCTGCTGTTGAACAGGAGATCGAACCAGTTTGTATTTCTGAATTCTGCTTCCTGTAAATACTGGTTACGTGCCTCTTCCGTATTCATCAGCCCGTATGAATCGGTTTTTGCATCGTAATCGTTGATCAGATGATACATTTTTCCATATATACCACTATTTGAGGCCCGGTACATATCGGCAAGATTTAAATATCCCGCATTGTCCAGCTCTTTATAAACACCCATCTGTTCTTGCGAATTCAAAATATTGAAATGCCTATAGTTGGGTTTTAATCTCATTGTGTATTCTCCGGTATAGGTGATTTTGCTGCTTCCGGCTTTTCCTTTTTTAGTGGTAACAACGATTACCCCCGCCATAGCCCGGGCTCCATAGATAGAGGTGGCAGAACCGTCTTTTAATATCTGGAAACTTTCAATGTCATCTGCATTTAATCCGGCAATGGCAGAACTGATGAGAGTGACGGCATCTCCCGAAGACAAATTATCTGCGTCTACTTCGGTTACATCTTCCATAATGACTCCATCCACTACCCATAGCGGTTTGGAGCTACCGTATATGGAAGTTGCTCCGCGTACGCGGATTTTAGGGGCGGTACCGAAAGTTCCTGATACGTTCTGGACGGATACACCGGCGGCACGCCCTTCCAGTGCACGGCTGATTTCGGGTATACCATCCAGCTTGATATTCTCAGCTGAGAGTTTTGTGGCGGCACCCGTAAATAACCGTTTATCCATTTTCTGCATACCGGTAACTACTACTTCCGACAGTGTCTGTACATCAGACACCAGTGTGATGTTCATTTTAGGAGAAGCCTTTACTTCTTGAGGCACCATACCAATATAGGAGAACTGCAGGATTGAATTGCTGGCTACTTTCTCGATATGGAATCGTCCGTCAATGTCTGTCAGTACTCCCGTTTTGCTCCCTTTGATCAGAATGGTTGCGCCAATCAATGGTAATCCGTCGTCTTGTGAAATAACGGTTCCTGTGACATCAAAAATCTTAGGCTGTTTGGAGTTCTTGGAAGTGATAGTGATAAATTGATCCTCAATATGATACTCCAAAGGCTTATCGTTTAGGATGATCTCCAGTATCTCTTTAATTCCTTTGTTCTTGGCAGAACCGGATACGGTATACTTTTTGATATCGTCATACGTGAACAGGATTTTATATCCCGATACCTTTTCCAAACGTTTCAATAAAGAAGGCAGACGTTCATTATTGAACTCAATTGTAATCTCTGTTTTAGGTGTAGTTGTTTGTGCATTTGCTTGGGGTGACAAGAGGCAAATACATGCAATACAAGTGATAAATAAATACCATTTTCTTCTCATATATTCTAATTTTATAACACAAATTCTTTTTCGTTATATTATTAGTTCGTATGAGAATAAAAAAAAGACACCCCTTTTGCTGAATTTTCTTAGAAAAAAGTGTTATTTTGTTTAGTTATCGTCTTATTGGATGTTTTTATGATACGTATTTTAGTCTATAACTATTGTATTGTTTCTTATGGTGGCTGTTACCTTTTTCATTTGATTAAGTAACTTTAAGGTATGCTCCAACTGCTTCGCACGGTCAGAAACGAAATGCATTTTATATTTCATTGCATCTGGGTTTCTGAATTCGATGTTTACGTTGTACCATCGCCCGATATTTTCCATAATATCTTTCAAAGTGACATCATCGAAATAGAAAAAACCGTCTTTCCAATAGATATATGAATCTAAGTCCACTTCGGTCATAATGAAATTTCCGTCAGGTTGCAGGTGGGCATCTTCTCCGGGAATCAGACGTGTATAGGCGTTATCTTTTGTATTGCTGACTTCTACCTTTCCGCTAATCAGAACAATATGAGTGTCTTCCGGTGAGTAACTTCGTATATTGAATTCTGTTCCTAATACTCGGGTTTGTACATGAGGTGTTTTGACGATGAACGGATGTTCTGTGTCTTTGGCAACTTTAAAGTATGCTTCTCCATTCAGGGTTACTGTGCGTTCTTTTCCTACGAAAGTGGTAGGGTAAACGAAATGAGTGTTGGCATTTAACCATACTTCGGTGCCATCGCACAAAGTAATTTTGAAGGTTTCTCCTCTGGGCACTGTGAGGGTATGTGTGTGTAATACTACATCTTTCGTTTTAGAAGGATAGCTAAGTTCTTTAGAAGCGGATTGCGCTTTTTGAGGAATATTGGTCTGATGTTCTGCCAGTACAATTTTTTCTCCATCTCCTTTATCTAAAATCACTTGTTGGGGTGAGTTGTCGGCAGTGAATACGATAACGGGCGCCGTGTTTGCTATCTCCTGCTGATGACTGATGTAATGATAAATCCCGATGCAAAGGACAATGGAAGCAGCAATACTGATACTTGTTTTCCAGAAAGTATGTATCTTTTGTTTTTGATGTCTTTTTTTGAAGCGGGCAAGTTCGGCTTCTACATTCAGTTGCATGTCTCTTTTTCCGGCATGCAGAAAAAACTGGGTGTCTAGAATATCTTGGGCTGCCTGTCTGCTTTCCTTGTCCAGAAGCATCTCCTGTAATTGTTCATCTGTGATATCTGTAGAAGGCTCCATAGCATCCATTGCCTTTTCAATAGGGGCTTCTAACTTTATGTGATCAATTTCTTTACTCATAGTGTCATTGGTTTTTGGTATATTATTTTATATCGTTTTTGCCTTACAATCAGACACCCTCTTTATGATTTATTAAACATTCTTTACGTATCGTTTGTAGCGCTTTCACAATATGCTTCCTTACTGCACTTACGCTGATATTCAATTCTTCGGCCACTTCCTGATATTTCTTTTTTTCTACATAGCATTCTTCTAAAATATGTTTGGTATGTGGAGTGAGTTTCTGCATAGCTTTCTGAATGGCCAACATTTTCTCGTCCCATTCTTGATAATCGGTTTCTACATAATCTTGGGTAAGGTTAGTATATAATTGTACGAACTGCTGATGCACATTTTGATGTCGGAGATAATCAATACTTTTATTACGCACATATGTATATAAATAGGACTTGACCGTTACTTTGTTCACTTTGCCATAGTTATTCCACAGAAACTCGAAAGCATCGCTTACGATGTCTTTACTAGCCTCTATATCGTTTATCAGATGATAAGCATAATAATATAGTTGAGGATAATATTCTTTGAAAAGAATATCAATGCCGGTTTTATCTTTCACTCGTAAAAGTATTGAATAGTAAATAAATCGATGTGCAAATAAACAAATAATAATTGAGAAATGCAATATAGCTTTTATTTTAGTATATTTGCGGCAAATTTTTCTTAATCAGTAAGTATGAAATGAGTGCAGAAACTGCTTCTCTGTCTCGGGAGAAGGAAATATACAAAGTAACGATTGTCGGTAGTATTGCTAACTTTGTGCTACTTGCCTTTAAGTTTGTGGCAGGTATTCTAGGCCATAGTGCTGCTATGTTGGCAGATGCAGTTCATTCTTTATCTGATTTTGTGACGGATGTCATTGTGCTCGTGTTTGTCCGTATTTCCAATAAACCTCAGGATAAAGATCATGATTATGGACATGGGAAGTATGAAACGTTAGCCACCGCTATTATTGGAATTCTATTATTACTGGTGGGATTTGGCATTTTGTGGAATGGTGCTTTTTCTATTTGGGCTTTTATGAAAGGAGAACAACTGGAGGCACCTGGAATGGTGGCACTGATAGCTGCTCTTATTTCTATTTTGCTGAAGGAGATATTATATCAATATACAGTTATTAAGGGGAAGAATTTGAATTCACAGGCAGTAGTAGCCAATGCCTGGCACCATCGGAGCGACGCTTTTTCGTCTATAGGAACGGCTATAGGTATTGGAGGTGCAATCTTGTTGGGCGAACATTGGCGGGTACTCGATCCGATAGCTGCTGTGATTGTCAGTTTCTTTATAATGAAGGTAGCTATTCAACTGTTGATTCCTTGTGTTGACGAGTTGCTTGAAAAGTCTTTGCCGGATGAAGTGGAGAAAGATATTGAGCAAGCATTGCTCTCTTTTCCCGGAGTTAGTGAGCCGCATCATCTCCGTACGAGGCGTATCGGTAGTTATTGTGCGATTGAGGTACATGTGCGCATGGACGGGGGGATTACGTTGGAAGAAGCTCATACTATGGCTACGGCTATTGAACATAAATTAAAAACAATGCTTGGCGAAGGTACGCTGATTAATATTCATGTAGAACCCAAGAAGTAATGGAAAGTATATTAATAACAGGAGCCAGTGGATTTATCGGAAGTTTCATCGTGGAAGAGGCGTTGAAGCGGAAGTTCGGTGTGTGGGCGGGTATCCGTTCGAGCAGCAGCCGGGAATATCTGCGAAACCGTAAGATACACATTCTGGAACTGGATTTTGCACACCCCAATGAATTACGTGCGCAGCTTTCCGGCCATAAGGGAACATATAATAAGTTCGATTATATCATCCATTGTGCCGGTGTCACCAAATGTACCGACAAACGGGAGTTTGACCGGGTGAATTATTTGCAGACGAAATACTTTGTCGATACTCTTCGTGAACTGAATATGATACCGAAGCAATTTATCTATATCAGTACGCTGAGCGTGTTTGGCCCTGTTCATGAGAAAACTTATCAGCCGATTACGGAAGAAGACTCCCCTATGCCCAATACTGCTTACGGGCTGAGTAAACTTAAAGCGGAGCTTTATTTGCAAAGTATTCCCGCTTTTCCTTATGTCATCTATCGCCCCACGGGAGTGTACGGTCCGCGTGAAAAAGATTATTACCTGATGGCTAAGTCCATCAAGCAGCACACGGACTTTGCTGTTGGCTTTCGCCGGCAGGATCTGACATTTGTTTATGTGAAAGATATTGTGCAGGCTGTATTCCTCGGTATTGAAAAACAGGCATGCCGACGTGTCTATTTCCTGGCAGACGGACAGGTGTACCGTAGCCGAGCTTTTTCCGACCTGATCCGAAAAGAATTGGGTAATCCGTTTGTAATTCGGGTGATATGCCCATTAATTATATTGAAAGTTGTATCTTTGCTCGCTGAATTCTGGGCGGTGCGTAGCAAGAAGCCCAGCACTCTCAATTCTGATAAGTATAACATAATGAAACAACGCAATTGGCAATGTGACATCGGCCCGGCTGTAAGAGAGTTGGGATTTGCACCTCAGTACAATCTGGAACAAGGTGTAAGGGAGACTATTGCCTGGTATAAGAACGAGGGATGGCTTTAGATTTATTTAAAAAGGTAGAAACCCGGAAGGGGTTATTTGCAGTTGAGAAGATAACACTTATATATAATTTGTTGACTTCGATTTTGATCTTGTTTCTTTTTCAGGAAATGGATCATCCGGTGCAGATGTTGATTGACCGCGCAATGATTGCGGGCATGACGTTTTTATTGATGTATCTTTACCGACTGGCACCCTGTAAGTTTTCCGCCTTTGTGCGTATTGCTATCCAGATGTCCTTGCTTTCCTATTGGTATCCCGATACGTTTGAGTTCAACCGGATATTTCCGAATCTGGACCATGTGTTTGCTTCAGTAGAGCAGTGGATGTTCAACGGGCAGCCGGCGGTATGGTTCTGCCTCCGTTTCCCGCATATGTGGGTAAGTGAGCCGTTCAATATGGGATATTTCTTCTACTATCCGATGATTTTGATTGTGGTAGTGTGGTATTTTATTTATCGTTTTGAACTTTTCGAGAAGTTGTCGTTCGTGCTGGTCACCTCTTTCTTTATCTATTATCTGATTTATATTTTTGTTCCGGTGGCAGGGCCGCAGTTCTATTTCCCGGCTATCGGCGATGATAATGTGGCGCAGGGTGTGTTTCCTTCCATCGGAGATTACTTCAATCATAATCAGGAGTTACTGCCCGGACCGGGATACGATCATGGATTCTTTTACAATCTGGTAGAGGGTTCTCAGCAAATCGGTGAACGCCCTACAGCTGCTTTCCCCAGTTCGCATGTGGGAATTTCCACTATCCTGATGATTATGGCGTGGCGTGGTAGCCGCAGGTTATTTGCCTGTCTGTTTCCTTTCTATGTACTGCTTTGTTGTGCCACGGTGTACATTCAGGCGCACTATTTGATTGATTCGATTGTAGGATTTGTTTCTGCTTTCGGACTGTATGTGATGGTGACGTGGATGTTCAAGAGATGGTTTGCACAGCCGATGTTTAAGTAAGGTAGCATCTATATATCCTACGTGTCCCATCTATATATCCTACGCATCCCATCTATATGACGGACGTGCAGCATCTATATATCCTACGCCACCGATATATAGATGCTAAAGGAACAGTATGTATAGCATAGACAGTGGTACTAAGACAAGAAGCACTCATACCGTCGGCAATAAACCGGATATAGATAATATGTAAGATTATTCTTATAATAGTGTGAACTCGATATAATTAAAATAGTGTAGGTTGCCCGTCCTTGATAAATTTATATCAATGACGGGTTTCTTATTTAATACGAGTCCTTCTGTGACCGAGTATGTTTGTTCTAATAAACAGTCAGCCCTTGCTTTGTTTGTGCTGACAAAGCAAGGGCTGAGAAAACAATACTAAGGTCCGTATCGTTTTATTTCACACTTTTTGTAGTTGTTCCCGGTGGAACATTATCGTCTCCTCCCGGTGTAGTGCGTTCGGTACGGAAAGTAGTGTAATAACTATATCCCACCCCATTTTTATTTTTGGCATAAGCACGTACATAATAGTAAGTATATGCTTTCAAACCGGTAAGGTTGACGGTGAAAGTCTTACTCTCCTTATCCAAAGTGGCTTTCACATGACTGTCCTTATCTATGGTTGGTTCTGAAGTGTTTTCACTCCAACAGAAGCCTACTTCACTGATTTCAAGTTCTTCGCTTCCGTCGCCGCCATCACTGGCAATCTTGCCTTCCATGGTGGCAGTAGTGCTGCCTATCGACCCCTCTTTTACCGATGCGTTGGTATTCGGGGTAGAAGAGGTGGAAGTAAAGAAGTTGGTGGCCGAACTATAGGATGTGCCTTTGGCATTGGTGGCATAAGCACAGATATAGTAGCGTTTCTGATAGGTTAATCCTGTCAATTCGGCGGTGAAGGTGTCATCGGTGGATTGGGATACTATTTTGAGGACTCCCGCTGCACCTATAGTAGGGCTGACTACTGTGGTGGAATATACAAATCCTTTTTCAGTGATTTCAAGGCCACCTTTATCAGAAATAACAGCTTGGGCAGTGGAATGATCGTCGTGGACGGCAGTCATTGCCATGTTCACTACTTCAGGAGCTTTTGTCAAGGCAGTGGTAAACTCGAAGGCAGGACTGTAGCCGGTGCCGTTTACGTTTTTGGCGTAGGCACGTACGTAATATTTCTGTCCTTTGGTCAGCGAAGTCAGTTTTAGGCTGAAGTTGTTTCCTGTACCTTCGGCTTTCATAAATGCATCGTTTTCGAGGGTAGGAGTCGAGGAGGTACTACTCCAACAGATTCCTTTTTCTGTGATATCACGTCCGCCATCAGTCTTAATAGTGGCATTTACGGTTGCTTCCGTTTCACCTACTCCGGTGACTTCGGAGATGGCAACAGTAGGTTCATACGTGCGTCCCAGAGTGAATTGGGTAGCTTCGCTGTAGAATGTACCGTCGCGTGTTGTGGCATAAGCGGTGGCATAGTAAGTAGCGCCCTCGTTCAGATCTTTCAGGTTTACACTGATAGCGTTTCCTTGACTGCTATCAACGGTGTGTTGCCCATCTGTTGCCGGTTTGGTAGAGAAAATACTGTAACAGATACCTTTCTCCGTAACTTCTACACCCGAAGGCACTGTGATGGTACTGCTTAAAGTGGCAGAGGTTACTTCGATCTTGCTTGCTTCGGGCTTGGTCAGGGTAGCCACCTGTTTTTGTTCAGTCTTGAAGGTGAGGATGTTGCTATATCCCGTACCCTTCTCATTGGTGGCATAAGCGCGCAGATAGTAAGTTGTTTCGGGGTTCAGATCCTCTATGACTTCACTGAAGTTGGCTGTTTCACTATTGCCGGTCACTGTCTTCAGGTTTTCGATGGTGGGTACTTGGCTTTCAGTACTCCAACAGAAACCATATTCGGTCAGCTTGAAGCCTCCGTTGGTGCTGACGGTGGCCGAAGGCGTGGCGGCAAAAGCCGTAACGGTGCCCATGCTGCATGTCAGTTGAGGAATCTTCAACTCTTCGGTTGTGAAAGTGACGGCCTCTCCATATCCGGTTCCCGCCTTGTTGATGGCGAAAGCTCTGACGATGTACTTGGTTTTGGCTTGCAGGTCGGAAATCTGGACACTGAAAGTTTCGGCTTCCAGGCTGACGGACCGGGTTTTGTCAGACGTGGTTGGCTCCGGCATACCTTCCTGATAAACTTTGTAAGCAAACCCGCGTTGTGTAACGTTTTGTCCTCCATTATCGGTGATGTCGCTGCTTAGCAATGCTCCATTTTCATTGATGTTGGTGGCGATGGTTGCTGCCGGTACAGGGGCAGTACTTGAGAGGGTCTCAAACTTAATTACTTCGCCTTTAGCTATGCTGCCTCCACTGCGGGCACAAATGCTGTAACAGTATTCATTTCCCGGAGTTAATCCGTCAATGGTACAGACGTATCTGCCTTCCGTCGTATTGTCCGGGGTGGCTGTAAATTCTTCCGCATCGACTAAAGTATTTCCTTTGGCAAAAAGGAAGAATACCTCTGCTTTCACAACGCTGTTTGCATGTGGCACAACGCTACCGGAGAGAAGGGCCTCGAAACGGGTCAGCTCTGCGGCGCTGTTGGTCACCAGCGTGGGCGGATATGTCTGCGGCTCTTTGTCCTCACTGCAACCTATCAGGCAGAATAGAAGCAATAAAGGGAGAACCACGTTCTTTATCTGATTTATTTTCATTGTAATTCGCTTGTTTAGTAGGTTAGAATACAAATCCCAGACCGGCGGTTGCTTCGTGATACTTGAAATTTACAGTGTGGAAACCTGCCGAAATACAGAACTTGCCGAAACGCAGGATACCACCCAGTTCACCGGCTACACCTGTGGCTGAGTTATCCATATCTTTCACCTGTGTGCCTTCAGCATATTCTTTGTCACCTATTGTCATTGGAGCTGCCAGTTCGTAGGTCAGTGTGCGAGTACCGTATCCGGCACCGGCATAGAGATAGAACTTCTTGCCCAGTTGACGGAAGTAACCGCCTGTGATAGACATGCGTGATTTGTTTTTCGTTCCTTCTTTATAGAAAGGAGCGGTAGTTTCTTCACTACCTGTTATGATGCCGTTCTCATCGCATTCCAGTTCACCGCTTGCCGAACCGAAGTCGCTACGGAAACCTACATAGAAACCGTTCTTGCGTCCGAATCCCAGCATGGCACCAAAGGTGGTTCCATTAGGATTGTATCCGGCCTGAAGCATGACGAGAGTATTCATCGGTACTTTAGGCTTGATAGTAGATTCCATGTGGAAGGTGGGGCGAACTGTTTCACCGGCGGTCACGTTCAGTAGCGTGTCGATGGGGAAGTAAGTTTGCTTCTCGATGCGTACTTTGTATTCCTTGATGGCCATACGGTCGCTGCGGTAAGGGGTTTTACCTACCAGAACGCTGTCGATATAAACGTCGGCATCCTGTTCGGGCAGTGAGAAGATTTCTACGTAGCCGAACTTGGGTTTCAGGGTGACACTCTTGATTACCTGTTCGCTGCCCAATGTAACGATTCCGGCATCCGGTTGATACATGGGAGCTTCTACACGGTAAGTATGTTCGCCTTTGGGCATGGTTGCAGAGAAGAGTCCGTTTTCGATAGGCACTTGTTCATCATCTACATACACGTTGGCGTTGGCAGGTTCGGGACGCAGTACGAAGAACTGCATGTTGTTTTCTACAACGGGCTTGTCTTCGCTGTCTCCGGTGTTCAGCACCATTTCGTATACGGTGCCTTTTTCAATGATGTCCGGATAGAAGTAGTTTCGCAGGATACCCAGCTGGTCATGCAGGATAGAGATACGACGTGCGCCACGGGGAACGTAAAGCCAGATTTCTCCGATTTTGTTCTCACGTGCCGTGATGCCGAGTGCGTCAGGTTCAAACATCAGGTCCTTCACGTTGGTCACGATACGGATCAAGGCGCAGACCTCACCGTTCTGGTCTTTCTTTGGGGCGGTTACGCGTGCCGTGATGTCCGTTTCCATTCGGTTAAACGATGCTACGGCTATTTTGCTTTGTTGCGCCAGTGCGACGGGGCAGCAGATCACTGCTACCACTACCGCTGCCAGCCAGCATTTCAGTTTGTTTGATTTCATTCTATTGTTCGTTTATTCACGTTTCTATTTCGTACTCAATTCTCTTGGTTATCGTCCGATAACGACTTTCTGACCTTCCAGCAAGTAGATGCCACTGTCCAGTCCGTGCACCTCGTTCATGCCTTCGCGGGCTTCAATGATGCGTACGGTACGTCCGGTAACGTCGTAGATGTTGATGGTACGGTCAGCGTTTGTGTTGATGTAGAGGACGCCGTTACGGCTATAAGCTTTTGTTGCTTTTTCCGGAGTGGCGAATGGAATGTCTTCGATGCCGGTGATAGTGCCATCACTGCCACCGATACTGTAAAGCATGGGGGCACTGGCTACTGAGGTCTTGCCTTCGTTAGTGGCTAGATAGGCGCGGAAAGGATAAACGGCGGGATAGCTGGAATAATTCTCATTATAATTCTTTATAAATACACTACCGGCAGGATAATTCTTTTCATCGCCATAATACCAGTTGTTTTCATTCAAGACATATACAGTATCATGTTGCATTACTCCGTCATATGTTGGTACCAGATCGAATTTGGTTCCTTTACTACGTTTCAATACTCCTTGGGTGGTTCCAAGTGTGATGCCATTGGCTGCATCGGAGGCAGCAAACTTAACTTCACCATTGATATTGTTTTCACTGGGATACTTATCATTATTCGGCATACAGATCAGATAAGCTTGATGTGCCTTGATTTCAGTGGCAGCTTTATACTTACCGTCTGTTCCTAATTCATAGAGCCAGAAAGGCAGTGTTCCGGCAGTTTCCAGAGCTTTGCTTCCGAAGGGGGCCAGTGCAATGGTTTCTTGTTCTTGGCTATATCGTTTAGAGTAGGTGATTTCCTTCACATTGAAAGGCAACACAATTGTTTGCCAGCCGGCAGCTTCTCCGTAACCACTTGTCTGGTTGAAGTTTCTGGCATAAGTTACCTTCTTTGTCTTCATAGCCTTGCTGACAGAGTAGCGGTTGTTTGAGTAAGCAATGGCAATCGAATCAGTAATACCATTGTAGAAGATATATCCAATGTTGTCTTTGCTGCTAATTGTTCCGTCCGTAGGTAAATAGAGATTATCTATCTGGCCGAATTTATCTTTGGGGAACTGGGTGGAAGAATTCCAATAAACGTTGGATAGATGATAGTAGTTACTGTGTCCGTTCTCATAATAACTGCCTTCACAACGGAAAGCTGAATTTCCCATTTGTATATTCTCAGAAGGGGTGATCTCCAAGGAGTTCCTAATATTAGCACTATAGAATGCACTATTACCTATAGAGGTTACATTACTTGGTATCACGACTTGATCGTAAGTTCCATTACTGAAAGCTTCTTCTCCAATGCTCGTAACTTTAGCCGGTATTGTTAAGTTATTGATTCGACTGCTATTTAAAGCATATCTACCGATAGAAGTCAAAGCTGCCGGTAGATTGATTTCTTGGATGATGCAATTGCGGAAGGCATAATCTTCTAATGAAGTTACTGTTTCCGGTAATTTTACAGTGCGCAAGCTATCTGTATACGCAAACCAATCCTTAATAGAAGTTAGTGAAGTAGCTGAAAAATCGATGCTCTTTATCTTTTTGCAGTTATTGAAAGCATTATCCTTAATTGTGCTGAAACCGGCAGGTAAGGTTAATGAAGCCAATGAAAAATTCTCTGCAAAAGCATAATTGCTGATAGTTGTTAAGGTAGTAGGGAACTTAACACTGCGTAGGCTATCGCAATCATAAAAAGCATAATCAGGTATTTCCTCCAGTTTGCAGCCGGATAAATCTATGCTTCTTAACTTTTGGCATTTATAGAATGTACAGAAACCGAGTGCTGTTAAAGCGGCTTTTCCCATATCAATGCTTTCTAGCTTACTACAATTATAAAATAGTCCTCTTGCTGCACTTTCATAATACTTTTCTTCGAGATAGAAACTCTTCTGCTCGGTGTTAATTATTTGGGTCAAAGAGTTAGGTAATTTGATACTTACTAAACTATTGCAATTAGCAAATGTACCATAATAGAGTTCCTTTAGTCCTTCAGGTAGGCTAATTGAAGTAATGCCAGTTTCGCGGAAACTGTTGTCTCCAATATAAGATAGAGTGGTAGGTAGCGTTACAGTTTTTAAACTGGAGCAACGAGCAAAAGCTGCACTTTGAATACCTTTTACGCCTGAAGGGATGGAGATGCTTTTCAATGATCGACAACCATAGAATGTAGAAGTAAGAATGGAGTCTATGGCAGTGGGCAGAGTAATATTTTGCAAAGTATCGCAACTAAAGAATGCCTTTTTGCCAATCTTTTTGATAGAATTGGGTAGGGTTACAGTTAATAAACTGTCGCAATTGGCAAATGCACCTTCACTGATGGCTTCCGGTGCTGCTCCTTCTGCAAAAAGTATATTCTTAACACCGGTATTGCTGAAGCCGCCGATTGTTTTCATACTGGGTGGGAAAGTTACGGTCTTTAGCAGGTTACAACCAGAGAAAGAATTATTATTGAGGCTAACAACACCATCACTTAAGATAACTTCTGTCAATCCACTGTTTCGAAATGCTCCTTCATTGATAGTCTGTACGCCACCAGGGATTGTTACCTTTCCTAACGAACTACATCCATCGAATGCATAATCTTGTATGGTCATGAGACCGCTGGGAAGAACAATATCTTTCAACTTTTTGCAGTTCTGGAATGTATAGGAGTAGATATCCGTTACGTTAGGAGGGAAGTTGAGGCTTTCTAAGTCCTTACAGTTTTGAAACGCATACGCCTTGATTTCTGTTAGACTTTGAGGTAGTTGGACTTTCTTTAAAGCTGTATTAGCAAAAGTATAAATACTTAATAATACAAGTTTATTGGGTAGAGTGATTTCGCTCAATGCGGTACAGTTTTGGAAGGCACAGTTTCCGATTGTTCCTGTTTCTGTAGAAAGAATGACCTTATTTAATGCGGTACATCCATAAAAAGCGTATCCATTAATATCTGTAACAGTGTTTGGAATTGTAATAGATGCTAATGCGGTACAATTCATAAAACAACGTGTAGGGATTTTGTTTAACTGATTAGGTAAAGTGACGGATGTTAGTGAGGTACATCCGGTAAAGCATCCATCTTGATAGTCTGCTCCCCAACTAACTTCTCTACCGTCAGGTAATGATGTCACCCCATTAGGTATAACTAAAGATTTTAATCCGCTACATCCTACAAAACTTCCAGTTTGTGTCAATCCATCAGGTAGTTTTAAAGCAGTTAGTCCTGAACAATAACTGAGCGCACTGTTAAGCCGTAATATGCTACTTGGCAGATTAATTGTTTTTATCCCTGTACAACCATAAAACATATTGGGAGCAAGGCGTCTGATTCCATCGTTCAAAGTAACGTTAGTTAGTTTTGTACATTCCCAAAAAGTAAAACCAAAGGAGCTAGAACTTCCGTTATAGTTGTTGTCATTGTTGAAATGTTCATCTCTGAGATTATACAAAGTCAGTTTCTTTGCAGTTCCTAAGCTTGAAGGAATTGATACTGTAGCCAATTCCTGACACTTATTAAATGTATAAGACCCCATAGCCTCTACACCTTCAGGAATACTGATTGAGGTTAGTTTGATGCAATAGCTGAATGCTTTAGGACCTATCCATAACAACGTAGACGGAAGTTCTATTTCTTGCAGGTTGACGCAACGAGCAAATGAAGAACAGCCGGGATACTGGGTATCATCATCACTGCTAGCATCGCTTTTTTTAGGGTCACCACTTACTTGTGTCTTTTCCTCATTCCACGGATTATCCTTACTCCATGTACCAATAGACCATACTGTCTTTGGCAACACTACTTTTGTCAGTGCCGTCATCCCATAGAACATATAATCTCCGATTACATCATTCTGTGTATAGTTAGCTGTTGAGCCTGTGCCACGATAGCTCGTCACTTTATCTTCTACAATATTAGCCTCCTTCAGGTTCAGTATTTTCAGTGTACCTGCCAGTGCGCGTATTGTTAGTATATCCGCTCCGTTCAGCGGGCCATTGATAATCAGTTCGTTTATTTTAGCCCGGTCTGCTTCGCTTGCCGGGAGTTTGCTGGAAAGCGTTCCAGCTTGTGTCAAAGTCACGCTTGTCTGTGCATTGATGCTCAAGATGCTTACCAGCACCATGCATACACTTACATAGAAATGTTTCAGCTTCATAGTCGTATATTTTTTATTATTATTTTTCATTGGAAGTTTATTTATTACTGCGGGTGTCTGTTCCCGGTGTCGGGTTATCACCCTCTCCAGGATTAGGCTTATCCGCATCTTCGGTGGTGAAAGTAGTGTATCCTCCATAGCTGATGCCCTTGGCATTGATGGCGTATGCACGCACACGATAGCGGGTCTTGCCTGTCAGACCGGTCAGTTTGTGGCGCATGGACATACTTCCGGAAGTAACAGTAATCTTCTTTCCGTTTTCGGTAGTGAGTTCTGTTCCGTCATCCACCATCCAAAGGAACCCTTTCTCGGTAATGGTCAGTTTGCCATCGCTTTCAATGTTGGCGCTAAGCCAAGCTGTTGTTGCATATACTTCCGAGACGTTTATATAGCCTACCGAAGGTTTCTTGGTTCCGTCATCATCTCCCGGAGCGGGATTATCATCTTCACCCGGAGGCAACTTGGCTGTATTGAAGTTGTTATGACCGACGGTAGTTTCTCCGTTCTTATTGGTCACATACCCATATACATAATATCCGCTGTTTTCCGTCAATCCGGTAATTGTCCCTGTTACCGTATTTCCTGTAAGGGTGCCCGGTGCATTGGTATATTCGCTTTCACCGGATTTTCTCCATTTGAAACCTTGTGCCGTCAACTCTGCACCTCCGGTATTAGTGACCTCAAAGGAGAAACTAAGGCTGTGCGCCTCACTCTTAGTACATATTAACTCTCCCAGTGTAGCTCTACTGCTGCTGCCCGTCTCGAAGGAGAGTGCCTGGCTGTATCCTGTTCCCACATTATTAGTAGCGTACGCACGTATATTATATAAGGTATTATAGCTTAATCCCGTCAGTTGTGCAGTGAAAGCCTCTTTAGTGTCTTTTGATACAAACTTCAGCGAGTAACCGTCGTCTACACTTGGATTGCTGCCGGTAGAAACCACGAATCCACGTTCTTTAATCGTTTCTCCGTCACCGCCTAAGTTGGCAATGTTGGCACTGGCCTGCGCATTATCATCTTTGATATTAATCACATTCAGACCATTCAGTGTAGGTTCCGTATGTTTTGTTGTGGTAAACTGCTCTACGGTGCTATACCCTGTGCCTTTGGCGTTAGTAGCAAATGCGCGGACGTAGTAGGTGACACCACCCTGCAAGTCGCCAAGGTTGACGAGAATATTATTGTCAGCTTCCGTAGATATCGCTTTGGTGTCCTCCAAAGTCGGTTTGGAATTTGTGCTGCTGTAGCAGACCCCTTTTTCCGTTACTTCCAGTCCGCCATTAGTCGAAATGGTAGCTTTCACTTTGGCACCATTCTCCGTCAGGTCGTATACTCTGGGTTGTGCCACGGTAGGTGCGAATGTAGTTTCTGTATTGAACTGAATGTCACCGCTGTAGAACGTACCGTCACGGGTGATGGCGTAGGCGCGGGCATGATAAGTATCTCCTTCCGTCAGTCCGGTGATAGTGGCTGTTACTTTCTGCTCGGTGCTGCTGTCCGTAACTTTACTCCCTTCTACGGTAGGATTGGGATCTTTGCTGTAGCAAATACCCTTCTCCTTGATAACGCTTTCCGTTTCGTAGGCCATCAGTGAAGTGATGGTGGCGGTAGAAGAAGTCAGGGCGGTGACGGTGGCTTGTGTCAGCGATACTACCTGCTCTTTATCAGTGGTGAATTCTACGGTCGAGCTGTAGCCTATGCCTTTTTCATTCTTGGCATATGCACGCATGTAATATTTGGTACTGGCTGTCAGCCCTGTCAGCGTAGCAGAGAAACGTTGCGCTCCATCCATGGCCTGCACGCTCTGGCTGCTTTCGATGGTGGGCTGCCGGCTTTCGGTGCTATAGCAAAAACCGTATTCTTCCACTGTGAAACCGTGATCCTGAGTTACGGCACCCAGGCAAACTGCCTCGTAAGCAACCGCTTCTACTGGTTTATTGGCAAGGCTGCCGGTTCCATTCGCTATGACCATCGGAATCTTTTGTTGAGTGGTGGTGAACTTTACCGATTCACCGTAGCCTGTTCCTGCATCATTGGTGGCGTAGGGACGTACAATATAAGTGGTGTTCGCCGCCAGATCTGTCAGTTCTACTGTGAAGTCATCACCGAATGGCAGCTTGATGTTGTCGTCGAGGGTAGGTTCGGCGGCATTTTCAATATAAATGGCATAAGCGAAGCCTCGTACTGTAGGCTCGTAGCCGCCATTATCCGTAATGGTGGCGGTGAGGGTGGCGCTGTACTCGGTAACGTTAGTGGCCTCGGCGATGCTTAGTGAAGGCGGAATAGCGTCTTCGGTACTGAAACTGCTGCTCTTTCCCTTGATGACGGACTTACCGCTACGGGCAAAGATGCAGTAATAATACTTCTCTCCGGGCTTCAGTCCTTGAACCGCGGCAGTATAGTTGTTGCCGTCTCCCGGGGTAGCGTTGACTTCTTGTGCGTTGCTCAAGCTGGCTGATGTGGAATAAAGGAAGCCTATTTTCAGTTCTCCGGTACTACCGGGATGCTTCACCACCGTTCCTTGGAAAGTAGCTCCAAAACGGCTTAAGCCTGTAACACTGTTAGTAGTCAGTGTCGGTGAATAGACTGAAGGTTCTTTGTCCTCTTCACAACCCATCATGAACGGTAACAAGAACAATAGCATACATACATGTCTAACGACGTGCGCATGCCTAAATGCGTATTGTTGACCCATAAATTAAGTGTGTAAAATGTTGTTTAATGTTCTTCGTTACAAATATATGTATTATTTTGTCCAATAAACCTTTTTAGAGTCCAATATTTTAAAAGATGCAGGTAAATTATTTTGTTTGTAACGGAAAACCGTGACAAGTATTGGAGTGTCTGACTATTTTATTGCTTTCTTGCAGTGAAATGAAGATTGGAGGGATAATTGGGGGCTTTTAATAAGTTGAGCATTTGCGAAATGTGACTGAATACTCTATCTGTCGGATCTATAGATAGGACATATAGGATCTATATACGGGACGTGTAGCATCTATATATGGGACGCGCAGCATCTATATATCCTGCATGTCCGATATATATATCCTGTGCGTCCGCTGTTTAATGGGTTGGTTAGAAGTGACTCAAATCTATCAATCCGAAGTCCGGGTCCTTTTCCGGTTGCCACGTACGTACGTGGATCACTGGTTCCTTGGGATTGTTCAGGTCTACCATCAGGAACAGATACCCCGTATCGCCGTAGCTGGACGAGAAATAATCCTGCTTGATCTGAATACCGTAAATTTCACCTCCTACACCCGACTTGCGAACTTGGTTGTCGGCAAAGCGGAGGTTGATGAATTCCGAGCTACGGAAAATGTGCTGTAATTTCTTCATGTATTCCGACTTTGTCTGACGGGTGTATTTTACAGCTTGTTTGCTCATGGCCTGTCCTTCGTTGCTGGCAGTGTGTTTCAGTACTGAACCGGTGATAATCAGGGCATCATCAGAGAAAATACTGTTGATGTAATCGTAGCGCTTCAAAGCATAAGCCGTCTTATAACTTTCAAGGAAGTTGATAAGTACGTTGCGTACGGTATCATTCCAGGATGTCTGGTTCATGATATCGTCTACGGCAGGTTTGTTGAGGCCGAAAGAGAGGCAATCTATCTTACCTTCTTTGTTCAGGGTGAACACTACATCTTCTACAAACGTGCGTTGGTTACTGAACTTGAAACTCATGGGAAGACTGCGGCAAGTTACTTCCCCATTGCACTCTAAGAATCTGAATTCCGGTTCGTTGATGATCTTGCCCTGTCCGTATTTGATGAGGCGGTTGAATATTTCGTATCCGCTTTCGGTACATAAGGATTGTATATCAGTGAAATTTCGTGTACGAATAGCCTTTTCCACTTTCTTCATAGTGTCGTCGTAGGCAGCGGATTCCATGGTGGACAGATAATGCATGCCGCTGTTTGTGGTGGTGGCACTGTCTGATTCTGCCATTAAGGCTTCTTCGGTCTTTTCTTCACCGGGTTTCGGCTCTTCCCCTTCCAGTTTCAGGGCGCAGTTGCGCATGGCTATGGGGTTGACGGTTCCCATCACTTCTGACAGTTCGTTGTCGATATTTGCTTCACCTTCAAACATATACTCGGTGCGGAGTTGCAGATTGCGGGCATTGGCAAGCACAGGAAGTTCCACGATACCTGTACCGTCTTTGGCTGAGAAGATATTGGACCAGTCGCGACCGTCGAAATACGTGTAATCGTAGTTGCGGGCGGGCTGTCCTTTGTAGAGCACTTTGAGATTGATCGTCTTCAGATCACCGTCCAGATGGGTGCTCTCCATGCTTATTTTCAGATTGGAGAAGATCTCGTTCATCTGTTTGGGAATCCAAGTGGTGAGTAAGAGGTCTTTGCCGTCCTCATCCTTCATGGTGAGGAAGTTGCCGTCGGGGTAGCTCTGGAGCAGGACGAGCGCCCAGTAGTAATAACGCAGGGCATCGGCCACCTGGGCTTTCTTTTCGGCACGGACGGCTTCCTGGGCAAAGTCCAGTATCTTTGTCTTCCGTCCGTCGAAGATACGTTGTATTTCGGCTACTTTGATATAGCGCATGACGACGGCTTCCGGTTCGTTTTGTATCACGATGCGGCGGGTATTGTTCAGTGTGGCACGCGAGTAGGTGTTGATGACGGACTTGAATGTCTCGTCCACAGTTGCCTGGTCATCCTTCATTCCGCCTTCGGTCAGTTGCTCGAACTTGGAGGATACGTTTGTGGAGATCTGGCTGATGAGTGCTGCCAGTGCTTCATTATCGGCTTTCTTCAGGGTAGCGGCGTTTCCCGTACCCCAGATGTAGTCTTTGCTGGTTTGTATTTCCTCAATGGATTGTCCTTTTGCGGCAAGGGCAATAAATAAGAATGTAACGATGATAAATGCGCTCCTTTTCATGTTGTTGCTTTTCATGTTGTTTCAATTCTTTGCAAAAGTAGAAACTTTTTTCTATAAAGCGGCATTTCAGTAAGTTATTTTTTATGCCTGTCAAAGGATGCTTGTAATTGTATTCTCTAATTACATCCAACCCATACCCGATCCATACCCGAACCGTATCTGAGCCGTACCTGCTCCGTACCTTCTTCGGTCAGAGGTACCTTTATACGGAGAAACTACGGAGCAGATACGGCCCGGATACGGCCTGGGTAGGTTTAGAGGGTGTTTAGGAGTTATGCGGGTGAATGAAGTATGGGGGTGATATCGTCGAATATACGGAACAATTCCTCTTTGGTCTCCGCCCTCAGCATGGCAATACGCGACTCCCGGAAGTTCGGTATTCCTTTAAATAGCGGGCTTGCTGCCAAATGGCGACGTACATGCAGAATACCTCTTCTTTCATCCAGCAGATTGACGCTGTCCACTACCTCCTGGCGCAGCACACTCAGTTTCCAATCGGCACTCAGCGGTGGCAACTCTTCACCCGTTTCCAGATAATGCCTCACTTCCTTGAATATCCACGGGCGGCCAAAGCTGGCACGGCCTATCATGATGGCATCCACTCCATAAAGATCGAAACATTCCTTTGCCCTTTGGGGACTGGTGATATCACCGTTGCCAATGATGGGAATATGCATACGCGGATTTTTCTTTACTTCACCGATAAGTGTCCAGTCAGCCTCACCGGTATACATTTGTGCACGGGTACGGCCGTGTATGGTGAGTGCGGCAATGCCACAATCCTGTAATTGCTCTGCCAGTTCCACGATAATCTTGTTGTTCGCATCCCAGCCCAGGCGGGTTTTTACGGTAACCGGTATCTTTACGGCATCTACCACGGCACGGGTAATCTCCAGCATCTTGGGAATATTCTGCAACATACCTGCGCCGGCTCCCTTGCCCGCTACGCGCTTCACGGGGCAGCCGAAGTTAATATCGAGAATATCCGGACGCGCCTCCTCTACGATGCGGGCGGCTTCCACCATGGTTTCGGTATCTTTGCCGTATATCTGTATGGCTACCGGCCGTTCCTCATCACTGATATTCAGCTTCTGTTCGGTCTTGCTGACGGAGCGTATCAGGGCATCGGCAGATACGAATTCCGTGTACACCATGTCGGCACCGAACTTCTTGCACATCAACCGGAATGCAGGGTCGGTGACGTCTTCCATCGGAGCTAAAAATATGGGGCGTTCGCCCAAGTCTATGTGGCCTATCTTCATGAATCGATTGAACTAAATGATTATTTCGCTGCAAAAATACGGAAAAAAGCCTACCTTTGTATCATTCATTTATTTAACTAATATGGAATTATGAAAAAAGGTTTGGTTTTAGTTGTGATGTGTGTAGCAATGTTGTTTGCTGCCGCACCTTCGGCTTCGGCACAAGCACCGAGTGATGAATACAAGGCTACATTGGAAAAAATGCTGGAACTATCCGGTTCTATGGCGTCGGCAAAGGCTATGGTGCCACAGATGATTTCTATGTTGAAACAACAATCATCGGCATCGGCTTCTTTTTGGGATGGCTTTCAGAAGAAATGGGAAGGAAAGTTTGGCAGTAAGCTGGCGGAACTTTACGCTCCCGTTTATCAGAAATATCTGACACTGGATGATTTGAAGAAAATTGTTGCTTTCTATGAATCGCCTGTAGGAAAGAAACTGGGCGCTTCTACTCCTGCCATGATGGCTGAGGGCATGCAAATAGGACAAAAGTTGGGCATGGAGATTGCCACTGAACTTCAACAGGAATTGCAGGCACAGGGAAAATAGTTACAAGTTACGAGCTACAAGCTACAAGGGGCTACGCTATATTCCGAAAGGTACTCGTAGCTTGTAACTTGTAGCTTATTAAATATATGATTTTATGGATTTAAAGGACTTTGAAATCATGGCCCCTGTCGGCTCGCGCGAATCACTTGCGGCGGCCATCCAGGCAGGCGCCGATTCCATCTATTTCGGTATTGAAAACCTGAATATGCGGGCCCGTTCGGCTAATACCTTCACTATTGAAGATCTTCGGGAAATAGCGCAGACGTGTGATGAGCACGGTATGAAGAGTTATCTTACCGTTAACACTATTATTTATGATCAGGACCTGGCATTGATGCGCACCATCGTAGATGCGGCCAAGTCGGCGGGTATCTCTGCGGTGATTGCGGCGGACGTAGCTGTGATGAGCTATGCGCGGCAGATCGGTCAGGAGGTACATCTCAGTACGCAACTGAATATCTCGAATGTGGAGGCCCTGCGCTTCTACGCACAATTTGCCGATGTTGTGGTGCTGGCACGCGAGTTGAATCTGGAACAGGTAGCGGAGATTTATCGTCATATCTGTGAGGAGAATATCTGTGGTCCCGGCGGAAAGCCTATTCGTATCGAAATGTTCTGTCACGGTGCTCTCTGCATGGCAGTGTCGGGAAAATGCTATCTTTCTCTGCACGAGATGAACCACTCTGCCAACCGGGGTGCCTGCATGCAGGTGTGCCGTCGCTCTTACACGGTGCGTGATAAGGAGACGGATGTGGAACTGGATGTGGACAACCAATATATCATGTCTCCCAAAGACTTGAAAACCATCCATTTTATGAATAAAATGCTGGATGCAGGTGTACGCGTGTTCAAGATAGAAGGACGTGCCCGTGGCCCGGAGTATGTACGCACAGTGGCGGAATGTTACAAAGAAGCCATCCGTTCTTACCTGGACGGTACCTTTACCGATGAAAAGATAGCCGCGTGGGATGAACGTCTGAAGACTGTATTCAACCGTGGCTTCTGGGATGGGTATTATCTCGGACAACGCCTCGGCGAGTGGACGAAGAACTACGGATCGGCCGCTACGGAACGGAAGATATATGTAGGTAAGGGTATCAGATACTTTTCTAATATCGGTGTTGCCGAGTTCCTGGTAGAAGCTGCCGAACTGAATGTGGGAGACAAGTTGCTGATTACAGGTCCCACTACAGGAGCGGTATTCACTACGCTCGATGAAGCCCGTGTAGACCTGAAACCGGTGCAAACCGTGAAGAAAGGACAGCATTTCTCGATGAAAGCGGACAAAATACGTCCCAGTGACAAACTCTATAAGCTGGTTTCTACAGAAGAACTGAAGAAGTTCAAGGGACTGGATATTGAGAAAACACGTGGATGATATACTTTTGATACAGTTATATTGAATATGGAAAAGTATATCTATGAGTTAGAGATGAAGGTGCGCGATTACGAGTGTGATCTGCAAGGCATTGTGAATAATGCAAATTACCAGCACTATCTGGAGCATACCCGTCATGAGTTTCTGCTATCTACCGGTGTCAGTTTTGCGGGATTGCACGAACAGGGAGTCGACCCCGTAGTGGCACGTATCAACATGGCGTTTAAAACTCCTCTGAAGAGCGGTGATGAGTTTATTTCCAAACTCTATATGAAGAAAGAAGGCATCAAGTATGTTTTCTATCAGGATATTTTTCGGAAGAGTGATGATAAAGTAGTCATAAAAGCAACAGTCGAAACGGTGTGTCTGGTAAATGGACGACTGAGTGACAGTAAGCTTTTTGATGAGATATTTGAGGCATACCTCTAATGTTTTCACCACAGATTACACAGATTAACACAGATCAAGAAGAATAATCTGTGTTAATCTGTGTAATCTGTGGTGAATTGAATTTGTACAACCATGAACAACGACGAACGAATTTGCAGTATAGCCCTCACGCTTTGCCCCGGTATAGGACATATCGGGGCAAAGCGTTTAATAGACGGTATAGGAAGTGCCGCGGGAGTCTTTTCTCAACGTAAAGAACTGCCTGAATTGCTACCCGGTGTGAGCCCTACTATAGTCACTGCCCTCGATAATCCTGCCGCTTTTCTGCGTGCCGAACACGAAATGGAGTTCGTGGAGAAGAATCGCCTCACTTGTCTGACTCTCAAAGATGAAGCTTATCCGTCTCGTTTGCGCGAATGTGAAGATGCTCCGGTAGTCCTCTTCTTCAAAGGGCATACCGATTTCAATCGCCTTCGCGTCATCAATATGGTCGGTACTCGCAATGCCACAGAGTATGGCAAGCAATTCTGTGTAGATTTTCTGCGTGATCTTTCCTCTCATTATCCTGATGTGCTGGTAGTCAGCGGTCTGGCTTATGGCATTGATATCCATGCCCATCGCGCTGCCCTGGCCAACAACCTTTCCACCGTGGCTGTTCTTGCTCACGGACTGGACCGTATCTATCCTTATGTTCACCGTAAAACTGCCGTTGATATGCTGGATAACGGTGGACTCCTTACCGAATTCCTCACCGAAACCACTCCCGACCGGCATAACTTTGTCAGTCGTAACCGTATTGTGGCAGGTATGACTGACGCAACCATCGTTGTGGAGTCTGCCTCTAAAGGTGGTTCGCTGATTACGGCAGACCTTGCTGTAGACTATCATCGTGATTGTTTCGCTGTTCCCGGTCGTACAACTGATTCTTTGTCTATGGGCTGTAACCAGTTGATACGTGATAATAAAGCAGCTCTCATTCAGTCTGCCGATGACTTTATGCTGGCGATGGGTTGGACTACGGAAGAGGGACCCGCCAAACATGAAGGCATTCAACGCAGTCTCTTTCTTGAATTGACGGAGGAAGAAGAACTTGTGGTCGGCATCCTTACACGTCTGGGCGACTTGCATATCAACGTATTGGTAGTGGAATCCGATATTCCGGTGAATCGTATGACAGCTCTGCTTTTTGAACTGGAAATGAAGGGCGTGGTGCGGGCATTGGTGGGTGGGGTCTATCATTTATTAACATAAGCCATCCCTTGGAATGATATTTTTTCATATCTTTGTTCCCACAACCAGTCATAATGCTATGAAGTACCTGTCCTTTTTTATACTTCTGTTTATTGGAGAACTGTCCGTAAGCGCACAGCACATGTTCTCCAGACAATTTCCATTCTTCAACCAACTCTCTTCCAATGAGATTTTCAGTATTCATCAGGATAGAGAAGGATACTTCTGGATAGGTACCACAAATGGTCTGGCACGCTATGACGGCTATCAGTTAAATACATTCCGTACAGACTATAAAAATCAGAATCTGCTGACTGACAATGGAATTACTGCTATTAATGACAATGATCTGTATGTATGGATCGGTACGTGGAAAGGGCTGAACCTGTATAATAAGCAGACCTGTCGGATTACTCCTTTCTCAGATGCACGGCTCCTGGATAAGGTGGTGGATGCTATAACAGTCGACAAGGATGGGAATGTTTGGGTAAGCGCCGGTGGAATGATATACCGATGCGATTCTACCGCGCATATTATAAAGGAGTATGAAGTTGGAAATATTCAGGAGGGATATGCTATTAGCAATATCTATGTAGATCAGCAAAAGCAACTTTGGGCAGTGGGATCACGGGGTATATTCAGGTATGAGCCCGAAACCGATTCTTTTTTCCGTTATCCGCCACTGGGTAACGGACATACCGCATATATTATGCATCAAGATAGTTCCGGTAACTACTGGATCGGTACATGGGGGGAAGGTTTGTGGCAATTCTTTCCCAATGCACAGAAAGGAGGACACTATAAGAAACATAATATAGCTGCTTCGAACAATAAAGAAACCGGTGTTGAATCCATTCTTTTCAGTATAGAGCAGGATGGTACGTTTGGCTATCTCTGGATGCTTTCGTATGCCGGGCTCCATGCGTTTAAATACACGGATGCGGGAATACTGGAAAAGGTGGATATAAATCATCTGGTTGATACGCACATGATGTATACCCGGATATGTAAGGACAGGGAGGGCAATCTGTGGTTGCCTTCGTATGATATGGCGTACACTATCTTTTTTGATAATTCGAACATTGACAATTATCTTCTTCCGCAATTGAAGGAAGAGATGGGATGGGATGCCAATGTCTTGAACCTTTGCCAGGGAAGCGACAGCACCATGTGGTTCAGGCAGGACAGGTATGAATTGTGTATGTACGATTTCTCACGGGATATGTTTGCCGGTACAGGCATAGGTGAGGTTAATACCATTATCAGATCTCTTCATAAACCCGGTGTCTGGGTCAACCTGAGTCAGACTCCGCATGTGATGAGGCTGACGCAACGGAACATGAAGGTGAGGGTAGAAGAAGACATTAATATAGGCGGAGTTACAGGATTGGTTGAGGATAAGGATGGTAATCTGTGGATATCCAAGTGGACGGATATAAATGTGAAACGTCCTGATAAAGATGACTTGGTAGTTTCGGGTAGTGACGTTCCGGTAATGACTTCTCTGTTCAATGATGTAAAGGGAGAAGTTTTAGGGTTGTCTCACGAGAGCAAAATCTATCGGCTGAGTTGTGCTGACGGGCGGATTACCTGTGAACTGAAAGACAGTATTTCTTCTCTTCTGGAAAAGGAAGAAGTGAACAGTGTCTGCATTGACCGGAAAGGACGGTTGTGGCTGAACACTACTTTGGGAAGAATATTGCGGTCTGACGAAACGATGCATAAGTTTGAAAATGTATCACTGGATAATGAGATAGATGATTGTACGGTATTAGGATTACTTTCCGATAAGAACAGTGTGTGGATTATCACCAATAAGAAAGTACTTCAATATAATATTGATTCGCAGACTTTTCAGCACTATTCTACTGCTGATGATAACATTATGGTAGATGTTTTCAGGTATAAGGCTATCAGCCTGGATGGTTGGGGCGGACTATATGTAGGCGGACATCGCGGATTCATACATATTCGTCCCGGTAATGCATCGGCGGTGAACTGGGCTCCCACGAGCTTGCATATCACAGATGTCAAAGTTGAAGACAAAAGTATCTTCTTCGGCAATGCGGAAGCCTCGGGAGAGAATACGATACATAAGATTTTCCTTGGTCCGGATGACCGGAATATTGAGATTTTCTTTTCTTCGCTTTTGTATTCGCTGAATGCGGGATGTCGCATAGCGTATCAGTTGGAGGGGGTGGATCATTATTGGATCTATTCGGATAACAACAGAAATTCCGCCTTCTATAACCACCTGCCGAAGGGAACGTATAAACTCCGTTTGAAGTTGGAATATGAGCGGGGTAAGTGGACTGAAGGCGAAGTATTGCTGACCATTGTGAAAGAGCCTGCCTTCTATGAAACCTGGTTTGCATATCTTGTTTATGTCATTCTCATCGGATTGTGCTTCTATGTGGTAATTCGGCTTTATATGCGTCGCATTAAACTGAAGAGTGAAGTGAGATTGCAGGAAGAACTGACGCGTACCAAGCTGACTTACTTCACCAATGTTTCCCATGAGTTGCTGACCCCGCTTACCGTCATATCCTGCATATCGGACTATCTGGATCAGAAGGTTCCTGCCGTGCGGCAACAGTCCGTCATGCTCAAGGCTAATGCGGAGAAGTTGAAGCGACTGATACAGCAAGTGCTTGATTTCCGCAAGATGGATGTGGGGAAACTGAAACTGAACGTTTCGGAAGGAGATATCCGTGAGTTTGTCCTGAACATCTGCCAGGTAAACTTCCAACCGCTTGCATTGAAGAAGAACATCACGCTGGATACTCGTTTTGAAGCGGAGGAAGCACATGGTTATGTGGATTTTGATAAGCTGGATAAGATATTGCATAATTTGCTGTCCAATGCCATGAAGTATACTCCTGAGAACAGGCGTATTACTGTTGATGTACGAGTAGTGAATGAAGCGGAACATCGGATATTGGTGTTGAAAGTGGAAGATGAGGGCGTTGGTATCTCTGAGAAAGAACTGGAACAGATATTCATCCGTTTCTATAACAGTAAGAAGAACCGGGGAATCGAGTCGAACGGAATCGGTCTCTCGCTAACGAAAGATTTGATAACCTTGCATCATGGCCTTATCACCGTGGAAAGCGTTTTAGGACAAGGCTCCTGTTTCACTGTAAAGCTGCCTGTTGACAAAGAAAGCTACTCTCCGGATGAATTGCTTGACGAGACGATGGTGTTGCAGACCGGTACGGATGATGTGCCCATGGAAGACTATGCCTCGTCTGATGAGGTGGATAAACCGGCTATCTTGTTGATTGACGACAATACGGAATTGCTGTTCGTTATGAAAGAGATGTTCAGGGAACGATATACTGTACTGACAGCCGCAGACGGGCAACAGGCCTGGGATAAGTTGAAGAATAATGAGGTGGATGTCGTCATTTGTGATGTCATGTTGCCCGATGCCAATGGTTGGGAACTTTGTGCGCGTATGAAGGGTGATTTGCGTTTCAATCATATACCTGTCATCATACTTACGGCTAAGAATGGTATTGAGGACCGTGTTGCCAGCTATGAAGCGGGCGCCGACGGATATATAGCCAAGCCTTTTGAGTTGAAGATACTTTTTGCCCGGGTGGATAACCTTATCCGATCTTCGAAGATGCGTCAGGCGGCTTTCCGTAAGGAGGAGAACCTGGATCTGGAAAGTCTGGCCTATCCCTCGGCGGATAAGCAGTTCCTGCAATCCATTATAGATAGCATCGAACAGCATTTGGAAGAGTCTGAATTCGACTTGGAACAATTGGCTGCGGAGAAGAATATGTCTAAGTCTACCCTTTACCGTAAGATAAAATCGATGACGGGAATGACCCCTTTGGACTTTATACGGAATATTAAGATGAAGCGTGCCTGTATGATGTTGTTCAACCGCTCGCATACTATATCCGAGGTGGCGTATGCTGTAGGATTCAACAGTCCCAAATATTTCACTCGGTGCTTCAAGGATGAATTCGGTGTGACGCCGAGTGAATATCTTCAGAAAAACACCCCTTAATTTTTAGTATATAGATGCTACATACAGGGGTAAAATCCTGTTATCAAGGGGTAAATTCGGGTCATGACAGAATCTCTCCCCTTCTATAAATGATTTCTGTACCTCCTTTTTCATAAGATATGAGTTGATTTGTTGTCAGATACCCAAACTTAAATCAAAGCATAGTTATGAAGAACCTCAGTATCCGTCATGGAAAATCATCCGGAAACAAATCAGTACTATTACTTACTGTATTAGCATTAGGCACCGGATTCTCTTCTTTGTCTGCCCAGACAAATGCCGCAAGTGACCAGATAACGGCACAACCAGCTGCTGACCGCATTGTACCTTTCCGCCTTAGTGAACAAGGAGTAGTCCGCCCTGTGGAATGGGGATTGGATACGGCTTGGGAAGATGAGGGAAATATCCGCCGTGGCCAGGGATTTATGGAAACGGTAGATATAGTGCGCGTTTCTTTTCGCCCCACCGATCCCATTGTGGATGGAGATTTGGGAGCTGATCAGAAAGAACATATACAAACACGACTTGGTTTACTGGACTTTGTCTCTCCTAAACCCAAGTTAGCTATAAATAGCGATCACCCCAAGATTGACGATTCTTATAAAGGTAACGCCCGGGCTTGGGCTCAGATGATGGATTTGCATACTCGTTATTTTCAGGATGCAGGATACGAGGTGATTTCAGTGGCTCCATTCAATGAACCGGATTACTCCTATACAGGACAAGGTACCCGGGAGGATTTCTACAAAATTGCTGTGGAGTTGAGAGCGAATCCCCGTTTCAAGAATATTCGGATTTGTGGGGGAAATACTCTGAATTGTGATGAAGCACTGCCTTGGTATAATTATCTCAAAGAACAACTTGATGAGGGAAATACCCATCAGCTTGCCGGTGAATTCAATGGTTACGCTGCTTTCTACGAGACGGTTCGCAAGGATGGAAAAATGGCCATGAATGATGAGATGCACAACGTGATGGAGGCGATGGTGGGTCTGGAGTATGGGTTGCAGACCGGTATCTGGTGGGGAAGTGCAGAGTATGCCCGTGGTGAATTTTGCAAGATTAGCCGGGGTGGAGAACGACTGGCATATACTGAACATCGTCCTAATTGGACGGCAGCTTCTGTCTATCGGTCTAAAGATGGCAGTAAGGTTCAGGCTTTTGGAGGCGTTTCGGAACGTCAGGCTAAAACGACAACTTATCGTTTTGTATCCAAAGAGAAGGATGTGTTCTATGATGGTTATGGTCCGCAGCGTGAGTTCTACTTGGAGATGCCCGGAGGAAATTCTTATCAGGACGATGAACAGCGGAATGCCGAACGGGTGGTCAATATTACTTGGGGAGAAGATATTCAGCCGGTGATAGACGGACAGTATGTGCTGATAAACCGGAGTACTCAGCGGGCAGTTGAAATAACCCAGGGCAACACGGCGGAGGGCACCAACGTGAAGACCGGAAAGTTTGACGCTTCCAAGGCTTATCAGCGTTGGTATGTCCGTCCGGTTTCCAGCCGTATCGGTGGAGATTTCAGCTATTTCTGTATTACGTCTCCCATAAATGGGATGTCATTCGACATCTGGAATTGGTCGTTGGAGGACGGCGGGAATATCGCCATCTATGGTGCCAGTAATGGCAGCAATCAGCAATGGGCATTGGAATATGCCGGGGATGGATGGTTTTATATCCGCAGTCGCCATAGTGCCTTGTATTTGGAAGAGGGAGAGGAAGCTTTCAATGTGCAGCAAGGTACGAAAAAGGGAAGTAATGATGAACGGCTGCAATGGCGTCTGATACCTGCTCCGGCTTCTAAAATTGAAATTAAATCTTTAGCTACTCCAACCGGACTGACGACGGAAGGGCAATCTGCATCCGTTTTGTTGAAGTGGAACAAGCAATCCGATGCTACAGAATACACTGTGCTACGTTCCGAAACATCCGGTGGAGCTTACGAGATTATTGCGCGTAATGTAAAAGAAACCAGTTTTGTCGATCATAAGGCCTTAGCGGGTAAGAGTTATTATTATACGGTGAAAGCCAATGATAATTGTCTGAACAGTTCGCCGAAGTCACAAGAAGTAACTGCCACTATTACTGATGTGCATGCCCTAGTAGCACATTATACTTTTGATGGAGATTTACTGGACGAGACGGAAAATTTGAATCATGGTGCATCCTTGAAAAAAGCAATGTTTACCGATGGAAAAATAAACAAAGCTGTACAACTTAACGGCTCAACGGAATTTCTGCAATTACCTACGGATATTGCCAATCATCAGAATCTGACTGTTTCTACTTGGGTGAAGTGGGATGGTGGTGCAGACTGGCAACGTGTCTTCGACTTTGGTAGTGGTGAAGATCAATATATGTTCCTTACTTATAGTTCCAATATACAGTCACTCCGCTTTGCAATGAAAAACGGAGCGGAAGAACAGGCCCTGGAAACCGCCTTACCCTCTCCCATACGCATTGACAATTGGGTACATCTGGCATTGACTATCGGAGATGCGGAGGTACGGATTTATGTGAATGGAGAACTGGCTGTTTCATCCGGGGATATTACTATCCGTCCGATGGATATCCGTCCCTGTCTGAACTATATCGGTCGTAGTCAGTTTGTAGCTGATCCGATGTTTAAAGGAAGTATCGATGATTTCAGAGTTTATAATTATGAGTTATCAGCAGAGGATATAAAGAAAGTAGCCCAGGGGGGATCGGTAGGTATCATTACTCCGCAGATTTCCGATGATGAATTGTTTATCGGCCCTTTACCTGCCGATCAGAAACTACAGGTTACTTATACACCTGCCCATTCATCGGGTAGAGTATCTCTCAGTATTTATAATATGCAGGGAGTTCCGGTACTTTCTCATGAGACGGCTGGTTCCGGTGTTACTACGCTGGATGTATCCGGACTCCCTACCGGTCTATATCTGTTGAGGCTTGTTGATAACAACCGGTCAGTTACACGTAAGTTTGCAGTGAGGCATTAATAAGTAGGGTATAAAATCCTTTCATCAGGGTATAAAAACGTTTCATGAAAGGATTTTGCCCCTTCGATAACCTGTTTTTGTGCCTATCTTCTAATTAAATATCACTTGCTTTGCCCTTGGATAATTAAACTTAGATCATATTAGTATTATGAGAACAGTAAGCAAATTACTTCTTTCTTGTGTGATGTTATTCACATTATTGCCGGACGCTGTGCTTCATGCATCCGACCGGAAGACTCTTTTTGACAGTAACTGGAAATTTCATTTAGGCATCGTAGCCAATGCCGAACAACCGGAATATAATGATAGTCATTGGAGAGTTCTTGATCTTCCCCATGACTGGAGCGTTGAACCATTGTCTTTTCAAAAACAAGGCATTACTACCGGTCCTTTCTCTCGCATGAGCGAAGGTGACATCGATACGGGACAGACCGTTGGTGGTGAAGGTTGGTACAGAAAAGAACTCACTCTTGCAGGAAGCGATGCCGATAAACGTATTGTTCTCTATTTTGAAGGAGTATACAATCAGTCCGAGCTATGGATCAATGGTAAGAAAGCTAATTATAATGTTTATGGATATACCTCTTATCGTGTAGACATCACTCCTTATCTGAATGCTCCCGGTACTCCGAACGTGATTGCCATGAAAGTGGTGAACGCCGGACGTAACAGTCGCTGGTATGCCGGTTCGGGTATCTTCCGCCATGTATGGCTGATCAAAACAAATAAACTCTATCTGGATAAATGGGATACTTTCGTCAACGCTTCCGAACTTCAGAAGAAGGAAGCTGTGATTCAGTTCTCTACTATTGTACATAACGAGGGCCTGCACAATCAATCAGGTAAAATAGGTATTAAAATATATTCGCCTGCTGGAAACGAAGTGTTTTCTACTTCACAGGACGTGATACTCTCTGAAGGAACGCCGGTGGCAACATCTTTCTCTCTTAAAAAGCCCGAGTTATGGTCAGTAGATACCCCTGTGCTTTATACAGCGGAAGTATCCCTTTCCTCAGACGGAAAGGAGTATGATAAGATATCTGTTCCTTTTGGTATCCGCACCCTTTCTTTTTCTGCTGAGAAAGGCTTTCTGCTGAATGGTAAGTCGATGAAGCTGAAAGGGGGTTGCGTACATCACGATAACGGACTTTTGGGAGCCGCCGCCATCGACCGTGCCGAAGAACGGAAAGTGGAACTGATGAAAGCTAACGGCTACAATGCCGTCAGATGTGCCCACAATCAAGTGTCCGAGCATTTCCTTGATGCTTGCGACAGATTGGGTATGCTGGTGATTCATGAAACCTTCGACCAATGGCAGAAAGCTAAACGCGAGCAGGACTATCATCAGTTCTTTGATGAATGGAGCGACTGGGATTTGGCTGCGTCTGTCCGCCGTGACCGGAATCATCCCTCTATCATTATGTGGAGTATCGGTAACGAGGTGGAGCAACGTGCTGATGAACCTGAGGGAGACTTGATTTCCAAAAGACTGGTGAATACCATCCGCAAGTATGATACATCCCGTTTCACAACCATCGGTTCCAATGACTTCTGGGACAGACGCCAGTTTAGTTGGGACAAAGATTCCTACCGGATTTTCAGGAATTTGGATGTAGCAGGCTACAATTATATCTGGTGGAAATATGAGAGCGATCATGCTGCCTATCCCGATCGCGTGATCTATGGTAGTGAGTCTTATCCGAAAGAAGCTGCCCAGAACTGGAACTTGGTAGAAAAGCATCCTTATGTAATAGGTGATTTCGTGTGGACCGCTATTGACTATCTGGGTGAGGCTGGATTAGCTCATGCCTTATATCTGAAAGAGGGCGAGCATGATACGCAGTTTATGGGTTGGCCTTGGTATAATGGTTGGTGCGGTGATATTGACCTTTGTGGCGACAAGAAGCCTCAATCTTATTATCGTGATGTGTTGTGGCGCGAGCGTCCCATTACTATGGCAGTCCATGCCCCTGTTCCCGAAGGCAAGAAAGAAGTGGTGAACGGTTGGGGCTGGCCCAATGAGTTGGTGAGTTGGAATTGGACGGGTTGCGAAGGAAAAGTGATGAAAGTAAACGTATACAGCCGTTCTCCGAAAGTGAAACTCTATCTGAACGACAAGCTTATCGGAGAAAAAGAAACGGGTAAAGAGAACTATACAGCTACCTTCGATGTGCCCTATGAACCGGGAACTTTGAAAGCGGTGAACTCAAAAGGTAAGGAGGAATTCGTATTAAAGACTGCCGGAGAACCTGCGGCTATCCGTTTGATTGCCGACCGCAGTAAAATAAAGGCTTGCAAGAACGATCTTTCCTACGTCAAGATTGAGCTGGTGGACAAAAATGGAAACGTAGTTCCCGAAACTTCTCTGCCTGTCAAAATCGAATGTACGGGCAAAGGAACTGTCATAGCAGGTGGAAATGCAGCCTATGCCGATATGGAAAGTTTCCGTTCACTTACTCCCAATACATTCCGGGGAAAGGCTATTGCCATTGTTCAGCCTGATGGAGAAAAAGGCGACATACAGGTGAAAGTCTCTGCAAAAGGGTTGGAAGATGCTTCCATAGTAATAACAACCTACTAAAAAGCGATAGTAAGATAAGTTTTGCGAAGAAACTGGCATAAACCTGCATAAGTACTTAGGTATACATTTTCTTGTATGTTATCTTTGCAGGGTTTATGCGATTTTTTCTGCCGCAGATATTATATATAGGTGCTATAAAACAAGATAAATATCAGAAAAGATAATAAAAGAAGCTAACTTAATTTTTTAACTTTAATCTAGTAAGATGATGAAATCAGTATTAGTAAGAAACAATCGGAGAGTCCTTGCCGGCCTGCTCGTTTGCACTGGTTTTATTTGCAATTATCCCTCTTCTGCCTTTGCGGAATCGGATAATTCTTCAGTGCAAATAACGACTCAAAGTACAACACCGCAGAAACGTACTTTGGTAGGAACTGTAGTTGACTCCTCTACCGGAGAGACTTTGATTGGTGTAAATGTGAAAGTGCAAGGTGAAGATGGAGGTACCATTACCGACATTGATGGTAAGTTCCAGATTTCTGTAACCAGCAAAACAGAGCTGATATTCTCTTATATCGGCTACAAAACACAGACACTGATGGTAGGTGACTTGGGTGTAATGACCGTGAAGCTTGCATCGGACAATGAAATGTTGGATGAAGTAGTGATTGTAGGTCAGGGTACACAGAAGAAAGTATCTGTGACAGGTGCCATTGCTACAGTGAAGGGAGCTACATTAAAAGCACCTTCCTCTTCATTGACCAGTTCACTTGCCGGAAAACTTGCCGGTGTGGTATCCATGGTGAACAGTGGTGAACCTGGTTCTACTTCCGAATTTTATATCCGCGGTATCAACACGTTCGGTGGTGTGGCTACTCCGTTGATTTTGTTGGATGGCATCGAAATTTCATCTGCCGACCTGAACCGTATCCCGGCAGAATCCATCGAAAGCTTTTCTTTATTGAAAGACGCTTCGGCAACTGCTATCTACGGTAACCGCGGTGCAAACGGTGTAATGCTGGTAACCACCAAGAAGGGGCAGGAGAATACGAAAGCTACTATCAATGTTTCATTGGAAGCTTCTTACTTCCGTCCGACAAATGTGCCGAAATTTGCTGATGGTGCTACCTATATGCGGGCTTACAATGAAGCGGAACAGGCCAGAAGTTTGACTCCGATCGCTTCTCCCAAGTATAGTGAAGACCAGATTCTGAATACGGAATTGGGTACTAACCCTTATGCATATCCCGATGTAGACTGGTTCGATCAGATATTCCGTTCGGGGAATTATAACCAACGTGCCAATGTGAATGTATCGGGTGGTGGTTCGCGTGTAACTTACTATATGAGTCTCCAGGCTAACCATGATACAGGTCTCCTCGATGCACCGGACTACTTCTATAATCCCAATATTAACCAGTGGCAATATAATTTTCAGAACAACATCTCCTATAAACTGACCAATACCACTACCATTGATTTGCGCATGATGGCACAGATCGGTAATATGCAAGGTCCTAACTATAATATAGGCAATGACTTGTACAAGAGGGTTATGCGTACCAATCCGGTGGAATTCCCCGCTTATTTTCCACAGCAGGATGGGGACGACGGTTTCATTCGCTTTGGCGGTGCAGAGATTAAACCGGGCGTTTTGGGAACCAATCCGTATGAATATATGATGAGTTCTTTCAAGGAAGTAAACTTCAATACCCTGAATACTTCATTGGCTTTGAATCAGGACTTGAGTGTTATTACCAAAGGATTGAGCCTGAAAGCACTGGTGAATTTTAAAAACTGGTCGGAAACTTCATATACCCGTAGTATCAAGTCTAATATATATAAGGTGAAAGATGGTTCCTATAATCCTGAAACCGGCGAATATGATTATCAGTTGTTGCAGACCGGAGATCAGTTCCTGAGCCAATCCGGCATTAGTCGTAATTCGGACCAGACTTTCTACTTCGATGCCCGTCTGGACTGGAAACGTAGTTTCGGTGATCACAACCTGACAGCAATGGCAATGTATATGATGCGTGAATATCGTAGTGATGTATTGCCGAACCGTAATCAAGGTTACTCCGGACGTGTGACTTACGATTACGCCAGTAAATATCTGGTTGAATTCAACTTCGGTTATAATGGTTCCGAACGCTTGGCTGCCGGTCAGCGTTTTGAGTTCTTCCCGGCTGTGTCAGCAGGTTGGGTAGCAAGTTCTGAAAAGTTCTGGGAGCCGATAAGCAAGTATATCAATCACTTTAAGATCAGAGGCTCTTACGGTTTGGTAGGTAGTGATGCCTTTGCCAGTGGAGCTCCACATTTCCTCTATCAGAATAATATCGGTATTGGTTCAGCACATAAGTTTTGGACCGGACTTCCTACGAGTGAGATCAGTAAACAAGGTCCCGGATTCTATGTATTAGCGGTGCAGGACGCAGGTTGGGAACATGTGAAGAAGTTCGATATCGGTTTCGACATGATGTTGTTTAACCAACTGAATATTACATTTGATTATTTCCATGACAAACGCGAGCGCATCCTGATGTCACGTGCTTCCTGGCCTTCGATGTTGGGATATTGGGGATCAAAACCCTGGAGTAATATTGGTGAAGTAGAAAACCAAGGTTTCGAGTTAAGCTTGAACTGGACGAAACAGTTTGGAAAAGACCTGACGTTAGACCTTCGCGGTAACTTTACCTACAACCAGAATGAATATAAATATGTGGATGAACCCAGTTATCCGTATGTTTGGCAAACCAATACCGGCAAACCATTGAATACTGTTAAAGGTTATATTGCCGAGGGATTGTTCGCAAGCGAAGAAGAAATTGCCAACTCACCGGACCAATCACAACTGGGTGCCAACATCATGCCGGGTGATATCAAATACCGTGATATAAACGGTGACGGACAGATTACTACTGAAGACCAGGTGATGATTTCATCTTATGACTGGCATCCCCGTATCCAGTATGGCTTCGGTTTGAATATTGTCTATAAGAATTTTGATTTAGGTGTGTTCTTCAACGGTTCAGCTAAACGTAAGATAATGATCAACAGTGGAATCGCTCCTTTCCTTTCTGGCGGTGGAGATGGTGAAGAGGCTGAAACATTGGCCCGAAACCTGATGCAGTGGATTGCAGACGACCATTGGTCAGTAGACAATCCGAATCCGAATGCGGCATATCCCCGTTTGGGTTTGACCAAAGCCGATGTAACCAATAACGTTCAGCCCAGTACATTCTGGCTGCGCAATGGAAACTTCCTCCGCTTCAAGACGTTGGAAATCGGTTATCGCTTGCCTTATTGCCGTATCTATCTCAGTGGCGATAACCTGGCGGTATTCAGCCCCTTCAAATTGTGGGATCCTGAACTGGCATGGAATGCTTATCCGTTGTCACGCACGTTCAATCTGGGCGTTCAATTTACATTCTAAGAAACAATCTAATACATTATTGAAGTATGAAACTAACATATAAAATATCCCGAATGGCGCAGGTATTGATAGCTTCCTGTTGCCTGGTATCATGCAATTATCTGGATGTCATTCCGCCTGCACAGGCTGATTTTAAAGACACCATGAAAGATGAAGAAGCTACATTGTCTTTCTTGTATACTTGCTATGGCGGTACTCCGCGTTCTACTCCTTATCATTATCATGCTTTTGAGCAGTCAGCTGATGAGATTATTCAGCCTTATGCTTACTCCAACTGGCAGCAACAAGTGGCGTGGGGAACTATTTCTCCGGCATATTCCAACAGTTGGGGAGGTGATGATATGAATATCTGGATTCCCAGTTATAACTGGTTGGGGTATGTACACCATTTCCTGAGCCTGATTGATGACTTGCAACCGGTGGGAGTTACGGCAGAAGATAAGGAAGAGTACAAAGGTGAATGTTATTTCCTGGAGGCTTATTATCATTTCCGTGTGCTTCAGGCTTTCGGTCCCTGTCCTATTATTCCTGAGAAAGTGGACCCGAATGTTACCAGTTCAGACCTTCCCGGACGCTCACACTTCGACTACTGTGTGAATTTTATCGTGGGCAAGCTGGATGATGCAGCCCGTGCGCTTCCTGCAACACGTCCTAACAATGAATTGGGCCGTGCTACTTCTACTATGGCTAAGGCTTTGAAAGCCCGTATATTATTGTATGCCGCTTCTCCGTTGTGGAACGGTTCGTTCCCCAATCCGGAATGGAAGAATAAGAATTATGAGACAGACGGTTATGGTAACGAACTGGTAAGTTCCAGTTACGACCGCGAGAAATGGACACGTGCCCTTACTGCTTGTCAGGAAGCCTTGACTGCAGCCAAGGAAGCCGGTTATCAACTCTTTGACATTGAAACGGCAAACAAGAAAGCTGACCGTGACGGAATAGCTCTTCCTTTCATCCCGGGACGTGAAGAAGACACTGAGGAAAACCGTGAGTTCAAAGAACGTGTACGTATGTTCCAATATATGGTTACTGCCAACGAAGGCGATAATAACAAGGAGCTGATTTGGGCACAACGTATTGAACTGGATGCCCAGAATGGTGGAGAAGGTACGGACTGTCGTTTGCCAAACAAAGTGGTGAAGAGAAGTAATGGAGTTTATGTAGGAGGTTGGGCAGCTATGGCACCGACGTTGTATTCTGTACAGCATTTCTATACTGAGAACGGTAAGTTGCCGGCACAGGACCCCAATTTCTATCCTGAGGAAGAATGGTATACCCGTTTCTATGAAGGCGCTCAAAGCCCTGCTCTGGCAACCAATAATCTGGACGGTGAAGATGTGAAGAATGACATTATCAAGATGCACGCTAAGCGTGAAGCCCGTTTCTATGCATGGATTGTATTTGACGGCACTCAATACAGCTCGAAGATTAATAATGGCAATCCGTTGTGGATTAACCTGAAAAATACCAATACAAACGGATATAACACAAGTAATACCCGTAATTGTGCTGGAAGCGGTTATCTGTCGAAGAAGTTCATCGATCCCAACATCTATTTTGGCGCCGATGGTACCCGTCAGCACACAGCTCCCCGTCGTCCGTTGATTCGTATGGCCGAACTTTACCTGAATCTGGCAGAGTGCTATGCAGCGTTGGATAATGAAGGTGAAGCCCTTGCTAATCTGAATGAGATTCGTCGTCGTGCCGGTATTTCCGAACTGACTGGAAGTGATGTAACAGGCAGCATGACTCTGACTGATTGGGTGCGCAACGAACGGTTCGTTGAACTCTTTGAAGAGGGACACCGCTACTATGACCTGCGTCGTTGGGCAATTGCTCCTCAGATGTTGAAAGCCGGTATGCGCTACGGTCTGGATGGTCTTCGTGTGAATCCGAGTTTTGAGGAATTCAACAAACCTACCTTGGTTAACCAACCGTTCAAGTGGGATGACAAACTGTATCTGATGCCCGTTTGGTCAAGAAGTGACATGGATGAGCTTTACAGTAACCCTCAGTTAGTACAGGCCCCCGGATATTAATCAATCTCTAATAACAAAGCTTTATGAAAATAAGAACAATATTGTTGATGGGCGGCCTGGTGCTACTGGGTGCCTGCAGCGAATCAAAATATGATTTGGACCAACTGGTACCGGAAGAGTACCATAAAATACTGTATGTGAATAATAGCGGTAAGCAGGATCTTACGTTGTATGATACGGATGAAGATAATAAGTATACTCTTTCCGTAGTTAAGTCCGGGAGTGATCCCAGTCTGACTGCCAGTGTCAAAGTCAGTGTGCTGACACAAGCGGAACTTGACGAGGAATATAGCGAACCGGAAGGAACGAACTATAAGCTGATAGGTGAGAACTGTTATTCGCTGGATGCAACCACGTTGGACTTTTCATCTGCCGACCGGTATAAACTGGTAAATATCTTCCTGAAACCTCAGAGTGTAAAAGCATTCATGGAAACTGATCCGGAAGCCGTATGGGTATTACCTTTACAGGTTACCAGTGAAACAGACTCCATCAATGCCGAAAAGAATGAATTGTTCCTGAAACTGACAGGAGTGATTACGCCTGCCATTGGCTTTGCCAATTCGGATGTAGAAGTGAAACTGTTGGATTATGGTTCTGTCTCTACATTTACGGAGAAAGTAAAATTCGGTCTTGATACAGATAATAAATGGGATTTGGAGTGTAAATTTGTAGTTGATAAGGAATATATTGCCGAGTACAATGCAGACAATGGAACTAACTTCAAGGTTCTGCCTGAAGGAACTTATACTGTTCCGGAGATGGTAACCCTTCCCAATGGCACTACGAATATGGAACTGGAAGTCACGATAAATGGTGACCAACTGGTACCGGGTGATTATATGCTGCCCGTTAAGATTGCAGAAGTTTCTCAATTTGAGATTTCTGCGGCGAAGGTGGTATCTCCGTTGGCTTTCCGTGTGATGGGACATAAACTGGATCGCGCAGGCTGGACGGCAGAAGCCAATACCGAAGAACTGACAGGTGAAGGTGCAAGCGGCAAAGCCGGATGTGCATTGGATGATAATCTTGCGACTTACTGGCACTCAACATGGCAGACAGGAAACTGGGTTAGCTTCCCGTTTGAAATAATCGTAGATACAAAAACAGAACATACTTTCACCCAGTTTGCTTTGATGCAAAGGCAGAATGAAAGCTATACGGATACCAAGTCTGGTAAGTTCTATGTAAGCTCTGACAAGGAGAACTGGACAGAAGTAGGACGATTCTCTATGGAGAAAATACTTGATAGACAGGTGTTCGGCGTTACTCCGACGAAGGGACGTTACTTCAAGGTATCCATCGAAGAGAGTTATAGAGGTACCAATGCTTCTTTGTCCGAAATATATGCTTATGCTTTGGAATAAGCAGATTGCAATAACTGATTTGTAACAATAGTGAAAGAGAGATAGGGACTCTTTTCCCTCGAAAGAGAGAAAGACGAACTATCTCTTTTTTATTTAGTAAAATAGAAAAGGATGAGATACAAAGTGTTATTACTGGTCTTTACAGTAGTATGTGCTTCGTGTGCACAGCGTGCGGACATAAATTACAGGATTGTTACCGGACAACCCTTGCAGGTGATGGAACATTTCGGTGCTTCGGATGCCTGGAGTATGCATGTTTTGGGAAAATGGCCCGAAGAGAAACAAAAACAGATAGCCGACTGGTTATTCAGTACTGAAAATGACGCGAACGGGAAGCCCAAAGGTATCGGTCTTTCCCTGTGGCGGTTCAATCTGGGTGCAGGGAGTACGGAGCAGGGCGACGCCAGCCAGATTGGTTCTCCTTGGATGCGTACCGAATGTTTCTTGCAGCCGGACGGGAGTTATAACTGGGATAAACAGGAAGGTCAACGTAACTTCCTTCGGTTGGCGAAGGAACGCGGAGTCAATAAATTCCTCGCTTTCCTGAATTCCCCTCCCGTTTATTTCACTCAAAACGGACTTGCCACTAATACCGGACGCGATGGTACACTGAATCTGAAGGATGAACACTATGAAGACTTTGCCCGCTTCCTGGCAAACGTGATAAAGGGAGTTGAAAAGAAAGATGGCATCAAGTTCGATTATCTTTCTCCCTTCAATGAACCGGATGGACACTGGAACTGGATCGGTCCCAAGCAGGAAGGTACTCCGGCTACAAAGAAAGAGATAGCCCGGGCCGTACGTCTTATCAGTAAAGAGTTCGTAAAGGAAGGTATCCATACGGGAATCACCATTTGTGAAGCATCAGATTACCGCTGTATGTTCGCTACCCATATGACCGACCATGAACGCGGATATGAGATACAATCTTTCTTCTGCCCCGATAGTGTGGATACTTATTTGGGCGATACCCCGAATGTGCTCCCTCTTATTTCAGGACATAGCTACTGGACTACTACCCCGCTGAACATGTTGCGTGATTATCGCCTCCGGTTGCGGAATACGTTGGATACATACGGTGTGGACTTCTGGCAGTCCGAAACCTGCATTATGGGTAATGACGAGGAAATCGGCGGTGGACATGGATTTGACCGAACCATGAAGACCGCACTTTATGTGGCGCGTATCATTCACCACGACATTGTTTATGCAGGCGCTCGCAGCTGGCAATGGTGGCGTGCCATTGGCGGTGATTACAAAGACGGACTGATCCGTGAGTATACAGACCCCGATTTACAAGACGGTAGGGTGGAAGACTCCAAGCTGATGTGGATATTGGGGAACTACAGTCGCTTCATACGTCCGGGTGCTGTACGTATGTCTGTTGAAACTACTGATAAAGAAGGAAAAGCTATCCGGGATGGCGATACCGATCAGCAGGGATTGATGTGTTCTGCCTATCGGAATATCGACGGACAGTGGGCGATGGTCGTCATCAACTATGCCGACCGGGAACAGGAGTTCACTGTCGATGTAAACGATCCGAAGGTGAAGTCATGGCAAGGCTATCGTACGTCGGATGTAGCCGGAGAAGACCTTTTGCCTGTTGGAAAGTTGAAGAATAAAAAGGTAGCGGTGATCCCTGCCCGTTCGGTGACAACATTTGTTTCCGGAAACTGATGCGTAATAAAACTTTAGTTATCAGTCCCGAAATTAGCTGAGAATTGCGATTATGAACTGAAAAGTCCACCTATTTGATGCTTTTATATACCCTGTTCTTGGAAGATATAGTTTATTTTTGCATGTGGAACATTATATATATATCTAATACCGATAAATAAACAGGCTTATGAAAAAGATTTTTTTACCCTTCGCCGCAGTTGCCCTTTTGTTGAGTTCCTGCAAGGACGCTGCGCCGAAGGAAGAACTTGTAATCAACCTACAAGAGAAAGGTGCTGAAGTAGCGTCATCCATGTATGGCATCTTCTTCGAAGAGATTAACCATGCGGGCGACGGCGGCTTGTATGCCGAACTGGTGAAGAACCGTAGTTTCGAGGAACTGGAAATGCCCGAAGGTTACTATGCCGAGGGCGATGTGCTGCATCCGAAGAAAGTGTGCAATCACATTTCGGGTGAAGTGAGAGAAGGAAGTTTTCGCTGGACTACCGAACCGGTGCCGGGCTGGACTCTGAGCACAAAGGATGCTGCGGAAATGAAACTGACCAAGGAACAACCCAAGTTCTCTACGGCTCCGAACAATCTGAAGGTAACCATTAAAAATGCTTCAACTCCTGTTCGCCTGATAAACGAAGGATACTGGGGGATGAATCTGGTGAAAGACAACTCTTATCAGTTGCGTACCATTATCCGCCCTGCTTCCGATTACAAGGGAAAAGTGACTGCCCTGTTGCTGTCCGAGCAAGGCGAAGTGCTGGCTTCCGCTCCTGTTGATGTAACTGCTGCCGGACAATGGAACGACCTGAGCCTGGCAATGCAACCTACGGCAACTTCTGCCAAAGGAAAGCTTGCTTTGGAATTTGATGCTCCGGGTACAGTCTATGTAGATTATGTTTCTCTCTTCCCCGAAAAAACTTTCCACGACCGTCCGAATGGACTGCGGAAAGATGTAGCTGAAATCTTGGAGGGATTGCACCCCGCCTTTGTACGCTGGCCCGGTGGCTGTGTGGTAGAAGGTATCTCGTTGGAGAACCGTTTCGAATGGAAGAAGTCTCTGGGCGATCCTGCCGCACGGTCGGGAGAATACAGTACCTGGGGCTACCGTTGCTCGTATGGTTTCGGTTATCACGAAATGTTGCAGTTCTGCGAAGATATCGATGCAAAGGCAATGTTCGTCTGCAACGTCGGCCTGGGTTGCCAGTATCGCATGGGAGACGCTTCACCGGAGAGTAAGATAGCTTACTATCTGGATGATTGCATGGATGCCATAGAGTATGCCATCGGCGACGTGACTACCGAATGGGGTGCCAAGCGTGCCGAACAGGGCCATCCCGAACCTTTCCCGTTGCAATACGTAGAGATTGGTAATGAGAACTGGGGCGATGAGTATGACAAGCGTTTCGATATCTTCTATACAGCTATCAAAGCGAAATATCCCGAGTTGATCCTGATTTCCAATCACGGTTTGGGTGGAACGGGTAAGATTGCCAAAACGGATATGATCGACCCGCACTGGTACGTGAATCCGGAATTCTTCTTCCAGAACACGACTATCTTTGATAACCATCCGCGTGGAAAATACGATGTCTATGTAGGTGAATATGCTTGTAACGCCAATGTAGGCGGTGGAAACATGCGTGCCGCTCTCTCGGAAGCCGCCTTTATCTCCGGTATGGAGCGCAACGGTGATCTGGTGAAGATGACTTCGTATGCCCCGCTTCTGGAGAACCGGAACGACCGTTCGTGGGCTGTCAACCTCATTTGGCTGGATACGGACCAGGTACTTGGACGCAGTTCTTACTATGTACAACAGGTGGCGGCTGAAAACCGTCCGACGTACAATGTGAAGAGTAATATGACTATGAGCACTCCACGGATAGCCGATTATAATGAAGGACGTTTCGGCTTCGGCTCCTGGCATACACAAGTTGAATTCAAGGATGTGAAACTGACCGGAGCAGATGGAGCGCCTATTGATCTTGATCTTAACAAGGCGGTGAAGAAAGAAGGCGAATGGAGTCTGGATAACGGTCTGTTGAAGCAAACGTCTCTGAGAGAACCGGCGAAATACATTGTTGATGGCTTCAATGGCAACCAGTTTACACTGGAGTTCAAGGTTCGCAAAGAAGGCGGTAACGAAGGTTTCTTCCTCTATTTCGGCTTGTCGGAGGACAGTAACAAAGGCTTTGTATATAACGTTGCCGGATGGAACAATGGTACGACGGCTGTAGAAGGAGTTATAGGTGGACGCACTTCCGGTGTGGCAGGCGATCGGGTATCTCACAGTCTCGAAACCGATAAATGGTACGACGCGAAACTGGTGGTTACTCCTCAGAAGAGCGAACTCTTCATGGATGGCAAACTGATATTGGCCCATGCCCCGGAGACGACTCCGCTTCAGTTCTTCTCTTCCGGTTATGATGAGGCAACCGGTGAGGTGATCGTGAAAGTGGTGAACTCAGAGGCTCAGTCCTATCCGTTACGGATCAAACTGGATGGAGTGGATAGCGTGGAGAAGACCGGTAAAGTGATTTCTCTGTCCGCAGCCAGTGACATGGATGAGAACTCGTTTGAAGAACCAATGAAGATCTCTCCGAAGGAAAGCGAATACAAAGGCTTTGGAAAGAGCTTCGATTATACCTTCCCGCCATTCTCATATACTATATTGAGAGTGAAGGCGAAATGATAAGCATAGAGGCGCTTTTGATGCAATACGTCATCAAAAGCGTCTTTTTTTTGACTTATGCCGTTTGCTGAAAGCCTGAAATAGGATTGTACTGCAGAATGGAATGCATATACATGCGGTAGATTTGCATGATTTCTTATCCTTATGCAAGCTTTATGCAATGAGTATAGGTTTTGAACAGATCATACAGGTATTCCGGATGAACGGAACAAGTATTCTTGTTGAGTATAACAAGCATTCCGGACGAGCGGAACATGCATTCTTGTTGAACGGAACATCTATTCTTCTGAAACGGAGCATCTATTCCGGGCAAAACGGACCTACTTTCAACATAACAGGATTGTCCGTATTTCTATATCATTCTATTAGTTAAGCAGATGCGAATTTTCTTTTGTATATTTCCGATGTACCTGTGCTTCGGGGTTAAAGAAATGATTCTCGATGGCTTAGGAATGCAAAATGTCACAATGTAACTTCGTATTCCAGACGGTTCATCTCCTGGACAGGCTTTGTTTTTTAAGCCCGGCTTTGTCCGGTTATGAATGAAAAGGCTTATATTTGCATTACCGTACCTTTTTTAATTTAATATACTTGACGGTCAATGACAATAGATCTGAATTTTTTTAATAAGTTCTTTATTGACTATCAGCAGCGCTTCGTTCACTTTGCCTGTACCTATGTGCACGATGAAGCCGTTGCCGAAGACTTTGTCATTGAGTCCATGATGTATTACTGGGAAAATAAAGACCGCCTGCCTGCCGATACCAATATTCCGGCTTATGTACTGACCACTATCAAACATAAATGCATTGACCATCTGCGGCATCAGCAAATCCGGCAGGACGTTTCGGATGAAATCTCCCAAATCTATGCTTGGGAGCTGTCCGGTAGAATCGTTACATTGGAGGACTTTGAACCTTATGAGGTCTTTACGGCAGAGATACAGGAGATTGTTGATAAGACTCTGGATAGCCTGCCCGAACAAACTAGGCGTATTTTTAGGATGAGCCGTTATGAGAATAAGTCTCATAAAGAAATCGCAGCTTTACTGGAAATGACAACCAAAGGGGTAGAGTTTCATATATCCAAGTCTACCAGGGAGTTACGCTTGGCCCTGAAAGATTACCTGCCCGTCTCTTTACTCTTTTTCTACCTCAACTGAAAAAAGTTTGTTTTTCTACTAGGGAATATTTCCCGTGGTTCGCTATTACTATAGATACACAAATAAAAGTATGTATGGATAAAGACTTATTATATCGTTTTTTCGAAGGTCGTGCTTCCGTAGAAGAAATGAGATTGGTGAAAGAATGGTCGGAAGCCTCCGAGGAGAACAGCAAGCTGTTACGTCGGGAGCGCAAGCTGTTCAATGCCATCATTCTTTCGGGGCGCTTCGAATCATCTGACGGCCAAACTACACTCAGAAAGAAAAGAAACCATTTCGTCAGAGAGTTTCTGAAGATAGCTTCTGTTGTCGCGATAACGGTAGGCATAACGGCTGCATTGTTTTCAATAGGAGAAGATAAGGAGGATATGAATGTAGCCATGCAAACTATTACCGTGCCGGCCGGCCAGCGTGTGAACCTCGATTTACCCGATGGTTCAAACGTTTGGCTGAACGCCGGAACGACGATGAAATATCCTGTCTCGTTCATGAAAGGCAAACGCGAAGTGATGCTGGACGGAGAGGCTTATTTTGAGGTGGCACACAATGAGAAATCCCCTTTCGTGGTGCGGACGCATGCAATGGATGTGGAAGTACTGGGCACAAAGTTCAATGTGGAGGCCTATTCGGCAGGGCGCACTTTTGAGGCTTCTCTGATGCAGGGAAAGGTGAGGGTGAAGTCTCCTGCTAATGAAAAGCTTGCCGTAGTGCTTCTTCCCCATTATAAAACGACTCTGAAGGATGGCAAACTGGTGGTGAGCAAGATTGATGATTATAATGTGTACCGTTGGAAAGAAGGTTTGTATTGCTTCAAGAATAAACCCTTTGCCCGGATCATGGACGATCTGGAAAGATATTATGATCTGAAGATTCAGTTGGATAAGAAGAGCATAGAAGGCGTGGCGCTGACCGGCAAGTTCCGTATATCCGACGGGCTGGACTATGCATTGCGTGTTTTGCAGAAGGATGTAGCCTTTACTTACCGGAGAGATAAAGATAATGACGTCATTTATATAAAGTAAATCGTAGTATTAACCGGATTAAAACAAAAGATTAGCCTATGGAACAATACTGATGGGAAACAAGAAAGCCGATAGATGTTTGCCCCATCCACCGGCCCTGATTAACACAATTCAATTTATAAATCGTATTAATAACTCATTTACAAAGATATGAAAAACATTCCTTTGTCGGATATTTATTGCCCTAAAAATCCGCAATTAACATTATTATTTAGAATTATGAGAATATCAATATTCTTTTTGTTCTTCTGTGCTTTTAGCCTGATGGCGAAGAATAGTCACTCACAAAATGCACGGGTGACAATCAATCGAACCAATGTACAACTTGAATCTATACTGAATGAAATAGAGTCTCAGACGGATTATCTGTTCATCTATAAAGAAGATGTAAACGTAGAGGCGCGCAAAAGTATCCGGGCGGATAATGCAAAGGTATCGGAAGTACTGAATACATTGCTGGCAAACTCTCCTATCCGCTATAAGATGGAGGGAAACCATATCATTCTGACCAGACAGGCAGTGGCTGATGTACGTCAGGCCGGCGTAACGGGTGTGGTTACCGATGAATCGGGAGAACCTTTGATCGGGGTTACCGTTCTGGTGAAAGGTGGCAGCCAAGGCAGTGTGACAGACCTTGAAGGTAAGTTTACGCTGGTTGCCAATGTGGGCGATGTACTTCAGTTTAGCTATATAGGATATGTTTCACAGGAAGTGAAGCTGAAGGATCTGAAACTGTTGCGTGTGGTTCTGCGTGAAGATGCCAATTTACTGGACGAAGTCGTTGTAATCGGCTATGGCAGTATGAAGAAGAAAGACCTGACAGGTGCCATTACCCATGTGCAGGCTGAAAAGATGGCGAAAGAGAAACCGGCTACCATGCAGGATTTATTGCGTAGCGCGGCACCGGGACTGAACGTGGATCTGTCCAACGATGCCAAAGGCGGTGGTAATATGTTAGTGCGTGGACGTCGCTCTCTGAAAGGTGGAACCGGACCGTTGATTGTTCTGAACGGCATGATCTTTCAGGGTGATCTTTCTGAGATAAATCCGGTGGATATAGAGTCTGTAGACGTCTTGAAAGACGCATCATCGGCAGCTGTTTACGGAGCAAAGTCGGCTAACGGCGTAGTACTTGTTACTACCAAGAAAGGAACGGAGGAGAAACCGACTATCCGGTTCGATGCAAGCGTGGGTTTTGTGACCATGGGGGCTAACCGGGAGGTGTATAGTGCGGATGAGTATTTGCAATATCGTGCAGATTATGCGGCAAGCAGCAACGGGTTCGGGAATCAAGGCTATTACGTTAAGCCCACGGCCGAAAACCTGAATAAGTATAACCTTACCGAAGCGCAATGGCGTAACTATGATGCCATAGGACAGGGTTCCACGAATATGGAAGACATCTGGTTGCAACGCATCGGTCTGGGAGAGATAGAGCGCGAAAACTATTATGCGGGTAGAACATACGACTGGTATGATGCCTCTTTCCAAACCGGATTGAGACAGGACTATAATGTAAGTCTGTCCGGTAAGACGTCCAACCTGAATTATTACTGGTCTTTAGGTTATCTGGACAGCGAAGGATTGGTGGTAGGAGACCGGTTTAAGAATTATCGTACCAATTTGCGACTGGATGGAAAGATAGGTAACTTCATGGAGGCAGGTGTCAATCTGAATTTGCAGAGTCGGGAAGAAGGTTTCCAGACGGTGAGTTGGGAGGGACAGATCGCTAATTCTCCTTACTCTACTCCATATTATAGCGACGGCACGCTGAATCCCTGGCCTATGGGAGAAAAGAATCAGGTAACGGGTGTGAACAGCCTTTACAATAACTCCATGTCATCCAAAGATGCAGGTACCCAGAATGTGACGGCGAATTTCTATGCTAAATTAAAACTGCCTTTCAACATTTCATATCAGTTCAACTTTGCACCCCGGTATAGTTGGAACCATTCAAGATACTGGAACAGTTCGCAAAGCGTCTTTGACAAAGACAACGGAGTTGCAGGCAGATCGACGGCCCGTTCCGTAGATTGGACACTGGACAATATGGTGAAGTGGAACTATACTTTCGCCAAGAAACATAATATAGACTTGACCTTGCTTCAGAGTGCCGAGAAATATGAAGTATGGGAAGAGTCAATGGTAGCTTCCGACTTTACCCCTTCGGATGTACTGGAATGGCATAACATGAAGACTGCGGGCAACAAAGAAATCAGTGCCAATGATACGAAACATACGGGTGCCGCATTGATGGCTCGTTTATTCTACTCTTATGACAACCGCTATATGCTGACCGCATCTGTTCGTCGCGACGGTTTCTCCGCTTTCGGTGCTTCCAATCCCTGGGCTACATTCCCCGCCATAGCCGTGGCATGGAGTTTCACGAATGAAAAGTTTTTCAAGTGGGCGCCAATGAGTAGCGGTAAGCTGCGTTTGTCCTGGGGTAAGAATGGAAACCGGGATATCGGTATTTACCAAGCCTTGTCCCAATTGCATGGAGGTACGGCCGGCAAATATACTTATGTCACTCCACAAGGGAGTCTGTATGAAGTGTCTTCATTGCAGATTGAAAGAATGTCCAATACGGATTTGAAATGGGAAACTACCACATCTTGGAATGTCGGTCTGGACTTCGGTTTCCTGAATGACCGTATCAATGGTAGCATTGAATGGTACCATATGCCTACAACGGACTTGTTGGTAGACAGAAGCTTGCCGGGCTTTACAGGTTATACGGATATCGTAACCAATCTGGGACAGGTTAATAATGAAGGGTTTGAATTCTCATTGAATACGGTTAATATCCGCAATAAGAACTTTACCTGGTCTTCTACCTTCGGGCTTTCACACAACAAGAATACGATTAAGCATTTGTATTACCGTTACGAAGATGTATTGAACGAGGTCGGAGAAGTGGTAGGAAGTAAAGAAGTGGACGATGTGAACAGGGGCTGGTTTGTAGGGAAAGATATTTCGGCCATTTGGGATCATGAATTCATCGGCATCTGGCAGGAAGATGAAGCGGAAGAAGCCGCAAAGTACGGGCAGCAACCGGGTGATGCAAAAGTCAGGGATGTGAATGGAGATTATAAGATTACCCAGGAGGATAAGGTCTTCTTAGGTCAGGAAACACCTAAGTTCAGATGGTCGTTCAGAAATGAATTTACTTTGTTCCGGAATTGGGATATTTCTCTCAATCTTTATTCTCAGATGGGACATAAGCAAAGTACAACGGAATATCTGAACTTCTTTGATAATCTGGGTGATTATTCGAATACCTATAAGCGCGAATACTGGACTCCTGAGAACAAATCAAATTCGTATGCCCGTCTGAAGTCGACACGTCCTTCGAATATCAACCCCAAGAAGGTGATAAACAAAGGCTTTATTCGCCTGGAGAATATTTCTGTTTCCTACAGGGTGCCCCAACAGTTTGCACGGAAACTGATGGCTAAAGAGATCAGTATATACGGAACTGTCAGGAATGTGGCTGTCTGGGCCTTTGACAAAGAGTGGGATTATTGGGACCCGGAAACAAAGGGACTTCTCCCCAGAACATTTACTTTCGGTGCAAGTATAACATTTTAATTAAATAACTATCATGAAAACAAATCTAATAAAAGCGATATATCTGACCTTCGGGTTATCTTCATTAGCATTAACGGGATGTTCGGACAGTTGGCTGAAACCGGAACCATTATCATTTTATGAACCCAGTGTGACGTTATCCACCAAAGAAGGGTTGGAAGCTGCGCTCACTACCTGCCACAGACAGATGCGTTATTATTATATGGAGGATAACGGGCCTGCATTGGCTACGGAAATGATATTCTCGGATGTGGCTGTAACGGCTGTATCCGACTTTAGCGGGTGCCAGGATATCCTTTCGAATGTGACTCCTATTTCCGAGAACAATTGGTTCGGTACGAATATGATTAATTGGTTCTGGAATATGGGTACGCAAGGTATCAGCTTTGCCAATGTGGTGATTTCGCGCATTTCCGAGTTGGATTTGGACCAGACCACCAAAGAACAGATGCTATCCAGTGCTTATTTCCAGCGTGCCTGGCGTTACTATCATCTGATTTTCCAGTTTGGTGATATCCCCTTCCTGTCGAAAGAAGTCACAACTCCGAAACTCGACTTTCGTTCCACAAAGATGGAAGTGGTTATCGAGCAAATGATTAAAGATCTGGAATATGCCGTAGGGCATATCCCAGATCAAGTTGACTATGGTAAAGAAAACAAGGGAGCCTGCCGGATGCTGCTTATTAAGTATTACATGGCAGCCGGGGATTTTGACAAGGCGCTTGAACAGGCCAATGCCCTTATTGACGCTTCCGGATATGAACTGATGGAAAATACATTTGGCAAGTGGGAGAATCCTTATCCGGAACATCATCCGGTGACACGCAATGTGATCTGGGATTTGCATAGACCGGTAAATAAGGCGGATGCTTCCAATAAGGAGACCATCATGCTCATGGTGAACAGATATGATAATTCAGAAAGCCGGCTCAATACGAATTACCTGTATAATATGACTCCATTCTGGTCGCAAACAGATGTGAACAGAGGTATCCTGGTACCCAGTAAGTCGCAGTCCGGTATGACGAGACAGTCTGCTACGGCGGGTATGCTGGCACAATATCCTGACTTTTTAGATTGCAGGGCGATCTATGGACGTGGTGAAGCGTTTTCAAGACCTACTTATCATGCGGAAAAATCCATGTGGGGTGATAAGAATGATCTCCGACACAGCCGGGAAGCCGGTAACTGGTTCGTGATGGAGGATCTGAAATATAATGATCCTAAATTATTGGGTACGGATGATGCTGTCTATTATCTGAAACCTATACAGAAGTATGCGGATGACGGCACGCTATTGTGCAAGGATACCATTCGTTGCTGGTTCGATTATCCGTATTATAAATTATGGGTAGAAGATACGGCGAGGGAAGTAGCCAATGGATATTCGGGTACGGACTACGTTGGAGGTTCGGGCGACTGGTATGTATATCGTCTTGCGGAAGCTTATCTGCTGAGGGCGGAGGCTTACTACTGGAAGAAGGAATATGCGAAAGCTGCCGCTGATGTAAATAAGATCAGAGAACGTGCCGGATGTACGGATTTGTTCGATGCCGGCGAACTTAATGGACTGGACGGGCTGGACGTGATTATGGATGAAAGGGCCCGTGAGCTGATGTATGAAGAGTTCAGGCATGTGGAACTTGTACGTGTTTCGTTTATAAAAGAGAATCAGGAAGGGAATTACACCTCTCCGAAAGATCTTGCAGACGAAAGTAGTAACAGTTATTGGTGGCACAGAATCACGGAATATAATAACTATTACAATAAGAGTGTGAAAACGCTTCATAATGATGAATACAAAATAGGGAAGTACAATATATTCTGGCCTATACCGCAGACCGCCATTGATGCGAACTTGTATGGCCGGGTAAATCAGAACTATGGATATTCCGGTTATGAGCTGAATGAAACCCCTATTGCTTCACAAGAAGAGCAAATAGCATCCGGCCAGTAATAAAATGAGTGTCTCATAATGAAGAGATTGGGCAAGTTTATTATCTTTGCTTGCCTAATCTCCTTTATAACCCCAAAAACATCACGTATGAAAAGATGTAGAATTCACATTTTATCTGTTTTGCTTATCTGTCTTTCCTGCCCTGCTCTGTTGTATGCGGCTACGGAACATGCTGTATCTATTGAAAAGCTCAAAGTGGAATATGCTGAAATGCCATTGGGTATAGATGTGGAAAAGCCCCGCTTCAGTTGGCAGATGGTAATGCAGAATACCGAAAGGGGGTATTCGCAGAAAGCCTATCAGATAACGGTGACTGACGAAGCTGGACAAACGGTATGGGACAGCGGAAGAGTGTCGAGTGACCTGTCGCTGAACATTGAATATGCCGGTGCTCCCCTGCAACCCACTACCTGCTATTTCTGGACGGTAAACGTATGGAACCAGAAGGGTGAGCAATCTTCCTCGACCTCCTGGTTTGAAACGGGACTGATGAGTAAAGCCAATCCGTATGAAGGATGGAGTGATGCGAAGTGGATAGGTGGCGGAGATGAAGACATGGTGCTCTATTCCCACTATCTTCCGGTGTTCAGACTGAACGTTGCACTCCGGTTGGATAAGGAGACAAAAAGTACCCGTGCAGGCTTTGTCTACGGAGCGAATGATAAACGCCTGATGGATAAGAATAAGAACTTGTATCAGTTGCAGAACGGGAAAGATGAGTCTTACATAAAAATAGAACTGGACTTGGATTCGCTTACTTCGGGTAAAAAGGCGATGTTGAATGTATATCGTGTAGGATACCACCCGGATGATCGGAAAGATGTTCCTTTCAAGAGCTTTCCCATCCCCCTGACATTGATTAATGAAAGTAATAAGTATGACCGGCATACGGTGAGCCTTACTTCTGATCTGGGTTTTACAAGATTCTATGTGGATAATGCTGAAGAACTTGGTTGGATAAATCTGAATCCGCTGGGGCAGGGAGGTGATTTCATCGCTTTCCCGGTAGTGGGCGACATCGGCTTTGATGTTCCCGCCGGGCAATCCGCTACTTTCCCGGAAATGGAGATTGCCAACTTCAGAAGCCCTTCGAACGTGATTGCTACTTGCCGGGAAGGAAATAGCCGGATAGCCGGCGGCACTTCCGGTGTTCTTACTATATTCACTCCCGAAGGAAACTCCGCACCGATGCTTCGTACGGTCTTCTCTTCTCACGATGCGGAGATTGTAAAAGCCCGCCTGTATGTTACTTCACGTGGCATTTATGAGGTCTATCTCAATGGTAAGCGTGTAGGGGATGATTATTTTAATCCTGGAGTTACCCAGTATAACAAAACTCATCTGTACCAGACGTTTGATGTGACAAAGTACGTCCATTCCGGCAGAAATGCCCTGGGTGCTTTGCTGGCAGAAGGCTGGTGGAGCGGTGGCGCTACTTTTACGGGAGATAACTGGAACTTCTTCGGTGACCGCCAGTCTTTATTGGCAAAGCTGGTTATCACGTATGCGGACGGTCGGACCAATGTTGTGGTGACCGATCCTTTGTCCTGGCAGTATTTCGGTAAAGGCCCCGTCGCTTACGGAAGTTTCTTTCAGGGCGAAGTGTATGATGCTTTAAGAGAACCGGCGGTGGAAGGATGGAGCACGGCATCTTATGATGCATCTGCCTGGAAACCGGCTCATGAGGTTGCTTTGGAAGGACATATCAGTAAGGCGGGAAACCCGAATATGCCGTGGGTGAACGATTATTCAGGTTTTGAACTTATCGGGCAATTCGGCCAGACGGTGAAACAAATCAATGAACTGACGGCTCTTTCAGTAGAAGAAGTCCGCCCCGGCGTGTTTGTGTACGACATGGGGCAGAATATGGTAGGAGTCCCCCGTATCAGTTTGTCGGGCATGCAGCCCGGAACGGAAATCACTCTGCGCTTTGCGGAAGTGAAATATCCCGATTTGCCGGAATACGAGGGAAATATCGGCATGATTATGCTGGAGAATATCCGTGCCGCTATGGCTCAGGATATTTATATCGCTAAAGGCGGGCAGGAAACCATCTCTCCCCGTTTCACCTATCATGGCTACCGCTTTATAGAGATAACGGGTATTGACAAACCCTTGCCTGTGGAATCCGTGAAAGGGATAGTGCTAAGCTCTATACACGAACTGGCTTCTCACTACGAAACTTCCAATGCACGGGTGAACCAGCTGTGGAAGAATATCACCTGGTCTTCTTACGGCAATTTCCTCTCCATTCCTACGGACTGTCCGCAACGCAATGAGCGCTTGGGATGGAGTGGGGATATCTCTGTCTTCTCCCGTACCGCCACTTATCTGGCGGATGTACCGCAGTTCCTGCGCCGTCACATGCGTGCCATGCGCGATGTGCAGCGGACGGACGGGCGCTTCCCGGATATCGCCCCGCTGGGTGGTGGTTTCGGTGGTATGCTGTGGGGCAGTGCCGGAATTACGGTTCCCTGGGAGTGCTACCAGCAATACGGAGATACCGCACTGCTGAGCGAGCACTACACAGCCATGAAGCGTTATATTCAATATATCATTGACCAAACGATTGAGACGGAAACCAACCTGATCGTGCAGACCCGTTCATGGGGTGACCTGTGCGACTGGCTGGGATTGGAGGATGAGAAGAATGATAAGTCCCTGGTATGGGAAGCCTATTTCATCCACGACCTGGATTTGATGACGAAGATGGCGGCGGCTTTGGGCAAGACATCCGATGCCGCATGGTTCCGCGACTTGCATGCCGCCCGAAGGGATTTCTTCAATAAGACCTATATAGAGCCGGAAAGCGGAAAAACGATATTCTCCGCTTTCATCCCTGACAAGAAGGGGCAACCTGTCGATATACAGACTTCATATGTGCTTCCATTGGCTTTCGGCATTATTAATGAAGAGAACCGTAATAAGGTGATTGCTAATCTTGCGGAGACAGTCAGACGGGAGAATACTACTGATAGAGGCCGCCTGTGTCCTTCTTACTCTCTTATGACCGGTTTCATCGGTACGGCATGGATCAGTAAGGCTTTATCGGATTACGGGCTGAACGATCTGGCTTACAGGCTGCTTCAACAGACAGATTATCCTTCATGGCTTTACTCCGTGGAACAGGGGGCGACTACCATTTGGGAACGTCTGAACTCTTACACTCACACGGATGGTTTCGGTGGTAACAATCGCATGAACTCTTTCAATCATTATTCTTTTGGTGCCGTGGGTGCCTGGATGTACAATTATTCTTTAGGAATACAACGTGATGAGGCTTATCCCGGTTTCAAACAGTTCATTCTGAAACCGATGCCCGATCCGACCGGAAAGATGAAGTATGCCCGGGGATATTATGACTCGATGTACGGACGTATTGAGAGTAGTTGGAAAGAGGAAAGAAGCATGATCCATTACGCTTTTACGGTGCCTGGAAATACTACGGCTACGCTGTATTTGCCGGCTGCATCGTTGAGAGATGTCCGCGAAGGGGAGAAACTTATCCGAAAATGTAAGGGAATAGAATATATTGGTGAAGGAAGCGGGCAGGTAGTCTTGAAGCTTCTTCCCGGTAGCTATTCGTTTGAGGTGAAGAAGGAACACCCGATGGCGGGGAAGAAGAGGAAGAAAGGTGAGATAACCAGATCTAAAGGAACTCATTGAAAAAACAAACTGAAGATTGTGGGCAACTTTTAACCGCACGGACAAAAAAGTGCTGATAGGTTTAAATATGAATCTTGGTTCTCCTACCAGTTTGTCTTTTCTCAGGAATCAGGGAATTGAGTCTTCGAGTACCGCTTTCAGTAGTTTGAAACGATTGAGTAAATTGGGTTATGTCATTTAAAGTTAACTCCTTGCGAACAAGGAACAGACTTTTTTCATCAAGCAATTGCATAAATGAAGTATATTATACGGGAATCCTGCATATACATGCCGCTGTATATGCAGGATTTTTCTATTTCCACTTTTAGAGATAAAGGAGTATGTTGCTGAAATGTTTTAAAGGCTTACTTTCCTAATTTGTTGTAGCAGTATCCGCTTTCGCGTTCCACACCAGTAACGCAAGCAAAGTAGATAGCAGTGCAGCTCCAATCCAGAACCAATTGATATATGTGAAATCATACACATCCGTTCCGTTTACTACAGTCTTTTGCCCTTCTATCAATACACCGCTCATCACATCCTGTAACCCCGCACCGATGTAACTTGCAATTCCTACCACACCCAAAGCTGCACCCGAAGCATTTCGCGGAGCAATGTCAACAGCCATCAGTCCACCCAGAAAGCAGATCAGTACTCCGATGCCAATACCGAAAAGTACCATTGCCAGAGCATCCAGCCAGAAGTGAACACCAGGAACCAGTAAAAACAGGCAGAGAGCCAGTGTATTTGTCAATCCGAATATCAGTGCGGGAACATTTCGGCGCCCTTTGAATAACCTGTCGGATACCACCCCGGAAAGCATGGTTCCTACAATGCCGCATACCGAACTGATAGAGATAATGAAACTGGCATCCAGCGTAGAGTAACCTTTCTGTGCTTCCAGATAAAAAATCCCCCAGCTATTTACCGCATAACGACTGATATACATAAATGCACTGCTCAATGCTAATATCCAGATGGCAGGGCTTCTCAGTACAGCTTTTTGGGCACGGTTGAATTCCGTTGTTTCCAATGCACTCATCACTTTCTTTTCTTTCGGGGCATTGACCGGAGGAAGCCCTTTGCTCTGTGGTGTGTCGTGAAAGAAACGCCAGATTATCAATGTACCCAGCAACCCCACTAACCCTGCACCCAGAAATCCGTACCGCCAGCCCAATGCACTCACAACGGAAGCGATAATGATAAATGTCATCGCTTCTCCGATGTTATGACTGGCACTCCAGAAACCATAGAACGAGCCTCGGTCTTTATCCGTAAACCAGCGCGATAACCCTACTACACAGGATGCTGCTCCCATAGATTGAAACCAACCGCTGATACCCCATAAGATGGCAAACAATATGAATGAATTAGTAAAACCCAGGCAAAGATTTATCAATGCCGTCACCAACAAACCTGTTGACATAAACCGGTTGATGTTGCTCCTGTCCGCAAGGAAACCGTTGGAGAACTTGCCTATGGCATACGTGAAGAATAGTACAGAGCCTATAATACCTAATTCCGTTTCAGAGAAAATACCTTCGTCTACAATCGGCTTTTTGACGACGTTCAGGCTCAGCCGGCATACATAGTACATGCTGTATCCAAGGGTTGCTGCCAGAAAGGTAGACCATTGCAATCGTTTTAACCGTTGCTTCTGTTCGGGCAAAGAATCCCCGTTACAAGGTGCCGGAGCCGACACCTTGTAAAAATCAATGATATGTTTCAACATGCTTTTCCTCTTATTCGTGCAGTTTCTTTTCTTTCAGGTATTGAAGCAGTAGGGCGGGACGATCCGTCTGAATCAGCTTTGCTCCCTGGTCAATGATCCATCCCCAACTTTCATCCGGTTGATGCAGTTCTACGGCACGGTCATCATCGTGTCCGCCACAGAGTTCGGGCCAGAGGGAGTTGATGAAAATCTTTGCACCGCTGTCACGTACTTTTTTTATCAGTCGTTGTACCTCGGGACTGTCATTGTTGAATACCAGTTCAAAAGCCTGCGGTTTCATGTGTTCCAAGTATCCGTCGATGGTAGCTTCCGCACTTTCTTTATGCAGTTGGACCACGGGCATGAAGATCATCTTATCCAGCACTTCTCCGTTTTCGGCTTTCACCCGTTCGTAGGGCAGGCTGGCTTTCATGATACATTGGTCTACCGTACCTGTCTTTTTGAGTACCTCGTACGCATCTTTGAAGTAATCATAGCCTTTGTCTACATTCACCATGATTTTGCCTTTGCACAGATTCATGACTTCTTCAAAAGTCGGTATCTGATGCCGGGTTTTAATCCCGGCACCGTTTCTTAATCTCATGGCTTTCAGTTCAGCCAAAGTATACTCATCCGGACTTCCTGTACCGGTCATGGTGCGGTTTATGGTCTTGTCATGCATTAAAACCAGATGCCCGTCTTTTGTCTTTTTTAAGTCGATTTCTACCATGTCTGCGCCCATATCGATGCAGTTCTGAATGGCTTGCAAAGAGTTCTCGGGTGCATTGCGCCAGTCGGCACGATGGGAAACAATGAGTATTGACTGGCTTGCAGGTTCATTGAAGCACTTTTCTATTTCTTTAAAGCGCCCTTGTGCAAATGCTGCCAGAAAGACGGTCAGCAGTATTGAAAGTGATATTATTCTTTTCATCTTATCTTTTCTTTTTGAAGTTTAAATGATTCGTTGTTATTGTTTGCGTGCGCTTCTTCGGTAGTCTCCGCTGCGCATAGACCAGCCTTGTTGTGCTCCGGTTGCATGAGTTCTCAATGCGTATACTTTGCCCGGTTCCGAGGACTTTGTAACATCTGCACAGATGTAGATTATACCATTCTTATCAATGACCGGAGAAGACCAGATATTTGCTCCTAACTGAATTTCCTTATAACTCAGTTTACCTTTTGAACTCAGCACGTAGAAATAGCCTTTACCGTCACCGAAGTATATGTTTCCGTCATTGTCGATGGCAGGTACCGAACGAATTTGTCCCTGAGTCCTGAATTTCCAGATCAAATCACCGCTTTCCTGAGAGTAGCAGAGCATATCGCCGTCAGAGTTACCCACATATAATTGTCCGTCTATACTCAATGAGATACCGGAATTTGGGAAAGTGGCAGCCGACTTTTGTTGCCATCTCACGGTACCATCCGGATTTACAGCCATTACTATTCCACCGTCGGCCGTTTCACCGCATAAATAGATGGTGCCGTCTTCTCCGATAGCGGGAACGGAAGTGCAAGTTTTTCCATATTCAAGAGTCCACTTTTTCGCTCCGTCAGTTTTAGCAAGAGCATATAGTTTGCCACTGTTGGAACACATATATACCGCATCGTTGCCAATCACGGGAGTAGATTGTGTAACACCTTCACAGTCGACATTCCATTTTTCAGTCATGCCGGGTGCGGCATGGATGGCAAATAACTTTCTATTGGCAGAGAAGTATACTGTACCGTCTTTGTCTATAGCCGGACAACTGAACTTGGCCGTTGCACCCAGGTCGAACTTACCCAACGGATCGGAGGAATGAGCGGCGAATGCATACAAGTTCTTGTCGTAACTGCCTATATAGGCGGTACCATTATCAGCTATTGCCGCCGAAGAACGGATTACATCACCGGAAGAGTAATGCCAGACCTCTATCCCCCCGTTAATCACCCAGATATTTTGTCCGCCGCGGGCATTGTTCGCATCACAGCCGACGAAAACATTTCCATTGTCATCAATGGCCGGAGAAACATCCTGAAAACCGCATGGTGTCTGGAACTCCCATACTATTTCAGGTGCCATGTCGGCCGTTGATTTCTCTTTTACAGTGATTGTTTTGTTGAAAGTATTTGCATTCTGAACTCCCAGGTTATCCCAGACGGATAAAGTCACTGTATATTCTCCGGCTGTGGTATACTCCACAGTGGGTAATTGTTCTTCAGAAGAGACTCCATTGCCGAAGTCCCAGGCCCATTTGGTCACCTGTCCGTCTTCATCAAAAGACAAGTCTGTAAAGGCTACATGTTGTCCTTCTTCTATTGTGACTTCACTCGTCTTGAAAGCAGCCACCGGCTTTATATTTACTTTCTCGTCATCGCTGCACGATATCCATAAAAGGGCGGTCAGCATTATTATGATTGTATTTTTCATCTGTGTATCTTTTTAATTGTTTTTCAAATACTCTTTCAATTCCACCGGGTAATCGGTTTGTATGATACTTCCCTGCTTGGCAAGAAATGCCTTTACCTGTTTGTAATTGTCCGAGGTAGGGGTGATACTCGTATTTATATAGATATTCTTGAACAGGGAGACTCCGTTTCCGGATGCCTTAGCCAGTATATCCTCTGTAAAGGCTGCACTATTGAACTGTGCCACCGGAAGTGGTTTGCAGACTGCCAGGTAATTCTCCATATCCTGCATTTCATAAATCACCGGCAGCAGAATGGCATTCCTGTCAAGATTGATCACTTTTCTGGCTGTAGACACATCATAGACCGTAAACAGTACCTGAGAGAGCATTCCATAGCGCTTCACCAGATTGTATACGGCTTTATAGTCGGAGATCTTCACGTCTATATCTATATAGATTTTGCCTCTGGCAGCTAACAATATATCCTTGAAGAGCGGTATTTTTTCTTCTGTCAGTACTCCGTCATGGTAGAGGTTATATGAAAGCAACTCCTTGTAGTTCAGTTCTGATACTTTACCGGTACCATTGGTGGTGCGTTCGATTGTGGCATCGTGCATGAGTACCATTTCTCCGTCTTTCGATGTTCTGACGTCCAGCTCTATCATGTCTATCTGGTTTTCGATAGCCAATGTGACGGCTTTGACGGAGTTCTCCGGTGCATCTTTCCAATATCCCCGGTGGGCGCATATTTGTACATGATCCTTGTTCTTCAATGAAGTGGTGATGGAAACCCGCTGATCTTCGCTGACTTCCGGATACTCAACCTCTGAAGGTTGAGGTCCGGGCGGAGTAGAAGGTTCACTTTCGTCGCTGCCACATCCTGTGAGCAGAAACAGAGAAAAGAATATTCCGATTATACAGACTTTGTCTATTTTCATGATTCGTTCCGCTTTAATCATTTCCAATTCGGATTCTGTTCCAGATTCTTATTCAGCATGATGTCGCCCGAAGGTATCGGATACAGGTAATCACGCGTCTCATCAAATTTCTTTGTGATATTCAGAAAGCCGACCAGATAACCATGATCTCCCTCTGTGAGCTGGATAACACCGCCAATCTTAATCTTTTGTTTGGCTTTGCTTTCCGGAGCTTTATCATCATAGAGCAAAAGATCGATTGTTCCATCTCCGTCCAGATCGAATTCGCCCAATGAGGGGAAATACATACCGGTGAAGTGGGGTTCAAGCAGTTTTCCCATTTTCCAGCGCATCAGGTCGTCATAGCGGAATCCTTCCAAGGCCAGTTCTACACGGCGTTCGCGTCTGATTTCCAGAATTACCCCTTTATTGTTTCCACTTACATTGGGATATTCACTTGCCAGTATCTTGTCGGGGTTAGAGTTGGCTATGTTCTGATTCAGGTTAGGCATTCCGGCTCTTGTACGTATCGGCCTGATGGATTTGTCTATATCGTCCTGAGTCAATATGTCCAGTTCCGCTTTGGCTTCCGCATAGTTGAGTAGGACTTCTGCATAACGTATAATGGCTACATCCTGATAAGAAGCTCCGTCTCCGTCCTGTGCTTCCTTGGAGATGAATTTGGCAATCTGGTAACCTGTCATGGAGGCTTCGAGATCAGGTAGCAACGGCTTGTCGCTGTCAATCCGGGTATAGCCGACGGAACGGATGGTTTGCGCCAGACGTTTGTCCCTGTTCTTCATTTCATCGCTGAACATCATGGTTGCATACCCTGTTTGCGAGGTGAATGCCGTGCCGTTGTTTAGCAGGTAGGAGTTTACAAAGTCTTTTGTCAAACCTACATCCTGTTGGGTTTTTGAGAGGAAATAGTAGTTCGTATTATGCATTTTGTTCAATGTCAGTGAATAACGCCTACCCAGAATAACTTCTGTTTCCTTCAAGTCATCGGAAGCAAACAAATCCCTGTAATCAATATCGGAGTTACCCGTGGAATATAAAGTGTATCCCGATTCGTTCATGACTCTTTCTGCCGCCTTATATGCTTTCTCCAATAGTTTACCGGCATCAGGCAGATTCAGTTCCGTGTGATATTTGCGGTAGGTACCTTCATAGAGGCATACACGTGAGAGGAAGGCCAGCGCAGTCCATTTGGAAATCTGGTCGGGTTTGCGGGTAGTGCCTAAACGGTCTACTGCAATCTCAAGGTCTTCAATCACTTTGTCCATTATAAATTCGCGTGAATCTCTGGGCTTGTATAGCAGATCTTCATCATCGGTCTGAATCTCTGTATCATACCAGGGTACACCACCGAAACTCTTTACCTTATCGAAATAGAACCAAGCTCTGAAGAAACGTGCCACGCCTTCGTACTTCAGTGCGGCTACTTTGTCTTCGCAGCGTGTATAGTTGTCGAAGAAGATATTTATTTTCCGGAGAGTACTCCAACTCCAACCGCTACTGCCGGCTTCCGATGGAATATCTCTTTCCGGACTCCGTTGTTCCATAGGTACATTGCTGTAGAGTACGTTGTCCGAGATATTGTCTCCTCTGACGATATCATTGATTTTAGGCAGGTTCTCATAGAAACCATTTGTGTACAATTCAAGGTCTTGTGCAGACTTGAAGGAATTTTCAGGTGATATTTCCGCAATGGGATATCGATCCATGAACGAGTTGTTGCATGAAGCGGCACTTATGCCTATCGCACACACCACACAAACTTTTAATATATTGAATGTATTCATAGCTGTTTCCTCTTTAAAATTTAAAATCAAAACCAAAGGCAAATGTCTTGCTGAACGGATAGGCGTTGCCATCGCCCAATTGTTCGGGATCTACGGTGCGATCCTCATTATGCTTGTACAACGGGGAGAATGTCAGGAGATTAGTGCCTGAAACATAAACCCGGATGCTGGAGAAACCGATCTTGCTGCAAAGTGTTTTAGGCAACGTATAGCCTAAAGTGATATCTTTCAAACGGACGTAAGCCGCGTTTTGCAGATATTTATCCGAATAAACCCTTAGCTGGGCTCCTTCGTAGTCACCGCCTTCGTTGGCTGCATACACGGCCAGGCGAGGGAAATATGCATTCGGATTCTCCGGTGTCCAGGAGTTCTGTTCGATGCTCTTCGGATAAAAATTCTCATACTGACGGGTAAACGGTCCCCAGAAGAAACTGTTGTCTTTTCCCGGCCACCAGTCTCTTTTCATTATTCCCTGGAAGAAGGCGGAAAAATCGAAACCACTGTAATTGAATCCCAGGTTCAGAGAACAGGAGTATCTGGGAGATGTGTTACCGATGATGCGTAAGTCGCCGGGATTGGACAAGGTCTTGTCGCCCGGAGATATTTCTTCATTTCCATCCAAGTCTTTGAATTTGATATCTCCCGCTACCGGGTGATTAATCAGATAGTTGCGCTGGATTCTTCTGTTTACTTTCGTCTGGTCTGCATGATCCAGGTATTCCGTATCTGTCTGGAAGAAGCCCTCAACTGTATATCCCCAGATTTCACCCAGGCGTTTGCCTTTATAGAACTGGTCTATCTGGCCGTCGGGGTTATCGAATTTGGTAATCTCAGTGATGTTGTCGGCAAGAGTGAACCCTACCCTGTATTCGAATGGCCTGTGTGCTAACAGGAATTTGTCTTGCCATTTCACAGAGAGTTCAAAGCCCCGTGTACGCAGGTTGGCGGCATTCTCCTGTGGTTCGGAAGTTCCGAATACGGACGGAAGTTTTTTGACTTGTGTCAGCATGTCTTTCGTATCACGTTGATACCAGTCGAAAGAGGTAGAGAAACGTCCGTTGAACAGAGAGAAGTCAATTCCGAAATCAATGGTCTGTGACTTCTCCCAGGTGAAATTTGAGGAAATGGCATCAGGAGCAGTCAGATAACTCAGGTATGAGCCGTCTACCAGATAATCTCCCTGTGTAACTTTCATTTTAGCTATATAGTCGTAGGGACCTACATTCTGGTTACCCAATGTACCATAAGATACACGCAATTTCAGATTGTCTATGGCAGACTTCAAAGGCTTGAAGAAAGGCTCCTCACTTACACGCCATGCGAAAGAGCCCGATGGGAAGATACCCAGACGGTTATCGTGCGGGAACTTGGAAGAGAGGTCGAAACGACCGTTGAATTCCAGCAGGTAGCGTCCCAGATAGTCATAGTTCAGACGATAGAAAGCTGCACGGATGGCCCATTCGTCCGCATTTCCCTGTACTTGTACATTCTCTCCGGTTGCCAGGTTGAAGGAACCCAGTTCTTCGGATGCAGGCGAACTGCGTCTTGAAACGGTACGTTCCCAATGCCTCCATTCCTGGTTGAAACCGATCATAGCTTTTAAGTCATGTTTCTTGGCAAACAGATGGCTGTAGGTACCGAAAGCATTGAATGCCTGATAGAGGGTTGACCAATGCATTTCCTTATACAGTGATTTATTGGGCATGTAGCGGCTTGTTCCTTCACCGTTCGGCTGGTTGGTGTGTGGAGTGGAAACTAGCAGCAGTTTGGATACGGGGCTGCCTTTCCGGAAACTGTAGTCAGCATTCAGTATCACATCTTTAATAGGAGTCACCTGTAGTGAGATGGTATTTGAAACATCATGTTCCTGATCCACACCTTTACTCTTTCCGTATGTCAGGTCGGCAAACGTACCGTCCGCTATGTCACGACCGGGAGTGTAAGCACCGTTAATCAGGATGGTTCCGTCCGGATTGCGTGGATGGAATACCGGGGAAGCATGGAAGGTATATTTTCTCCAGTCTTCACTGTTGTCGCTACCTCCTACATTACGGTTGTTGGTTGCCGGATAGTCGTAATCACTGAAATAGATGTTGGTAGAGTTGGTTATCTTGATGGCGGAAGTCAACTGAAAGTCAATCTTACTGCGTAAAGTGTAACTCTTCAACTTGTCCGGGTTGATGCGGTAAATTCCCTCTCTTGAATAGAACCTTCCGGAGAGGTAGAAACGTACTTTCTCACTACCTCCGGAGATATTCAGGTTGTGCTCCATAGACGGCTGGTTATCTTGGAAGATGTAGTGCCACCAGTCCGTATTCCCATAGTGTACATAGCGTTCCACGCCGTCAACGGTCTTTATCAGGGTCGAAGGAAGTGAGGGATCTTTCTTGCGGGCTTCCATATAGGCATAGTCTTCTTCAGTATATCCCAAATAAGTACTGGTGTTTTCCAAAAGACTCAGTTTATCGCTCAGACGCGCCCATTCCAGACCGTCGGTAATGAAGTTATCCGTGTTGATGGTAGGGTTGCTCCAGCCGAAGTGATTGGAGTAGTTCACCTGTATCTTCCCTGCATTCGGGTTCTTTGTTGTAATCAGCACTACACCGAAAGCTGCACGGGCACCATAGATGGCAGCGGAAGAGGCATCTTTCAGAACAGAAATGGATTCGATATCTTTAGGATTGATATAATTCATATCTCCTTCCACTCCGTCGATAAGTACCAGAGGGCTGCCACCATTGATAGAGCCTACCCCGCGTACGTCGAAAGAAGCTTTTGAATTGATAGAGCCGTCGCTGAACGAAACATTTAGGTTGGGGATCATACATTGCAGCACTTGTCCCGCATTGCCGCTGACGCGGTGTTCTATTTCTTTAGAGGAAATTTGGTCTACGGCACCCGAGAGATTTGCCTTTTTGGTGGTACCGTATCCGACAACGATTACTTCATCCAGCATTTCGGCATCTTCCTTTAATATTACTCTGGAAAGTTCCTTGCTGGATGCCGGATAGCTCAACGGTTGATAACCTATATAAGAGATGCTGACGGTAGAGTTCTCCGGGACGTTTGACAATGAGTAGTTTCCGTCTACATCGGTGATAGTGCCGTTGGTGGTTCCTTTCACTACAATGCTGGCACCGATAACCGGTTCTCCGGACGAATCGACTATTGTTCCGGTAATGGTTTTGGTCTTCTGGCTGACAGCCTCTTTGTGCAGTAATACCACTACATTGTCACTCTCCATCTTGTAAGTCAGTTCTTTTCCCGCCAGCACTTTCTGCATGGTCTGGGCGATGGTGGCATTACTTACGCTGAAAGTGACTGCCTGATCTAGTCCTGCCAGTTTTTCATTGTAGAAGAATTTGTAATCACTGACCTGCTCGATCTTTTTCAGTGCGGCACGCAGCGGAGTATTTTCCACGGTGACGGTGATCTGCGAGAAAAGGCTCAGTGATACACTCAAGAACAAAGAGAGGCAGAGAGCCCGCATAGTTCTTAGATTTTTGGTTTTCCTGTCTTTCATATCAAATAAATTAAAAGGGTTTGATAGGTATACAGGTTCCCTCATGCTGCTGTCCAAACGACTCTCTGTTTTTAACTCACATTAACAAAGAGGAGATTATTTCTCTTTTAATACAATGACAGAGTCCTTTACTTCGTAACGGAACGGAGAGGTTAACATTATAATATTCAAAGCATTCTGTATACCACCACCGGGTATTGTTCCGGTAAACCGCTCTTTTGCAATTCGCGGAGAGTCGATGTGTATCGTGACGTCATAAACGCGTGAAAGGGCTTTCATGATATTGTCCAGAGATTCATTCTGGAAATACAGGCTGCCTTTGGTCCATGTCACGTAATCTTCGGGATAGACTTTCTCGGTAGTGAATTTGTGGGTGGATTTATTATAGTTCATTTTCTCTCCGGGTTTCATGATCAGGGAGGAAGAAGGAGTATGCGCACCGACTTTTCCTTCCAGCAACACCACAGTTACATCCTGTTCATCTTGATAAGCGCAGACGTTGAATACGGTGCCCAGGACCTTTACTTCCAGTTCGCCTACTTGGACAATAAAAGTATGACGGGTATCGTGTGCTACTTTAAAGTAGCCTTCACCGTCCAGTTGCACCCGGCGTTCGTTTTTGCCGAAATCTCTCAGATAGCTGAGCTGGGAAGCGGAGTTGAGGATAACGTCCGTTCCATCAGGCAATACTACTGTGGCTTTGTCTCCTTTATCGGCTTTCACTATAAAGGGTGATTGGATATCGGTGTCCGAAATACTCAGGATGTTGTAAGTAAAGAAAGCGATGAAAATGGGGATGCAGATCATAGCTGCCCATCTTGCCCAAGCGGGAACGAGAGCCTTTCGCGGAGAACGTCCGGCAGGTTTTGTATCAGGGATGCGGACAGGTTCATTGAGGACTTCCGCCTTGATCCGTGCGAACATTTTGTTGCGCAGGGCGAGAGGGATGTCAGTGTCAGATTTTTCAAATTCCTCTTCCCACCAGTCGGACAGTTGTACGTTGTTATGTATCCATCCGGCCAGTTCGCTGATTTCCGCTTCTGTGATGTTTCCTGCGAAATATTTCTCGGCTAGGTTCTTATAATATTCTTTCTCCATCTTCTTACTTATTTATATAGTATACAGTTATCCTTGTTTTCGTATCCAAACGTATCGGGCATTATTGCATTTCGTTAACAAAAAAGGTCCATAAGACAAGAATCAGCTTATCATAATGCTTTGCAAATTGCTCGCGCATGAATTTCACGGCAAGTGACAGTTGCGTGGCGACTGTACTTTCTGAAATACCCATCTTCTCAGCTATTTCTTTATTGGTATAGCCCTGACGTTTGCTGAGCAGAAAGATTTTCTTGCGCGAAGGGGGCAGTTCTTCGGCCAGCGAATCGATATAGTCGTTCAGGAAGCGCAGGTCTGTGCTTTCTTCTGTCTGATGATCCCGGTCGGGATTGCTTTTCAGCAGGTATTCGGTATAGATGTATTCCACTGTCTGATGCTGGTACATATTCATCGACAGATTACGGGCTATGGTGCAGAGGTAAGAAACGAAATTTTCGGTAGGATCCACTTTCTCACGCACTTCCCACAGGCGGATAAATGTCTGCTGCACTACTTCTTCGGCCATATACTGATTGCCGGAAGAGAGACGCATTATAAAGTTATAGAGTTTGCCGCTATACAGATTGTATAACTTCTCGAATGCAGAAAAAGAACCCTCCTTCAGTGATTGTAGCAATTCACTTCTATTTTCGTTTTCAATCATATATTATTGATTTAGGCTTCAAAGGTATGCCTTGTGCTTACGTAACAGGTTGCAATATTATTAATAATTTCCGGAATTACCGAATAGCGGGATTTCTTTTTGATTTGTTGGTGGCTTGTAACCGTATGGCTTGGTATCTAAATGCTATTTTATACAGCTTTATTTTTGTACACTTTTCCTTTGTAAGATGCTGATTAATAGAGTCAGTCTGTAGCAAAAGTGTACAAAAATGAAATAATCTATTTGTTTGGTTTTGCTGTCTTTATCTATCAGAAATACACCAATAAGACTCTTATATAGTTTTCAAATGACTACGGTTAAGGTATGGGATTGAGTAGGAGGGACGGGATAACTTCCCGTTCCGACATCTCCCACCACCGTACGTACCGGTCTGGTATACGGCGGTTTCTTACCTTGCAGAGACCTTACTGTAATAGTCCGACAGAAAGGCGTATCCTGCCTTTCTTAACCTTTCGTCCGTCAGTGCCATTTTCACAATAGAATGGTTTGACATATGGTATAATCCTTGTCTTGAGTTGGCGATGCCATGCACCTTTCCGGGATTTATACCTAAATGAATCAGATTCCGGTATTTGGTCCGTACCCGCTTCCATTGTTTCCAAATCATCATTCGGATTCTACGCTTCAGCCACTTGTCCATGCGTTGGATTACCTCGTTCATACTTGCCATGCAAAAGTAATTTATCCACCCGGCCATGCAATGTTTCAGCCATTGTTTAACAGATTCGTACCCACCCATACATCTGCGTTGGGTAATGGTACGCAATTTATCTTTCAACTTCATTACACTTCGGGGATGAACGCATAAAAGCACATGTCCTTTACGGAAGTAAAAGGAGTAACCCAGGAACTTAATGTTACGCACTAAGGATGTCTGGGTTTTATCACGGTTTACTTTCAAAAACAGCTTGTTTTCAATAAAAGGGATGATATGCTCTAACGTGCGTTCACTGGAACGTTGGCTTTTACATAAAATCAAGAGGTCGTCCGCATAGCGCACGAACAGGTGTCCGCGATGGTCAAGCTCGTTGTCCAACTCATTGAGCATGATGTTACTCAGCGAGGGACTCAGAGGACCGCCTTGAGGCACACCGCACGTGGAAGAAGAATAACCATGATTGACCACTGCTCCTGCCTGCAAATACTTATGTATGAGAGAAACGACTCTGCCATCCCGTATTTTACGGGAAAGTATCTCTATGAGTTTGGAGTGGTTGACTGTATCAAAGAATTGTTCCAAGTCCAGGTCAACCGCATATTCGTACCCTAAGTCAATGTAATACTGACATTTCTTCAAAGCTTTATGGGCTCCAAGACCGGGACGAAAACCGAAACTATCAGAATGAAATTCTTTCTCATAAATAGGAGAGAGAACTTGAGCAATGGCTTGCTGGATAACACGGTCGACGACAGTAGGAATGCCTAATTGACGCTTTTGACCATTATCTTTGGGTATTTCTACCCGACGAACCGGATTAGGAGAATAATTGCCCGATTGAATGGAAGCAACCAGAGAGTCCTTGTGACATCGAAGATAGCACAAAAGACCGGTGGTGTCCATACCATCAACACCGCAGGCGCCCTTATTCGAACGAACACGCTTATAGGCTACGTTCAGATTAGAGGGGGAAAGGATTTGTTCCAGTAATCCGTCTTGAGTAAGATGTTCCTGAACAAGAACGTTTTCGTTTATCTTCATAAAAGTCTGCACTCCCACGGAGTGTACGGATTCCGTCCTTCGACTTGCGAGGGAGCCTGTTGATACCAAAGTTTTCTGCATTCGTTCCTTCATGAAGTAATACTCATTGTTTTGTTCCGGTAAGATTCGGACCTTCCCGTTTAGGTGTATAACGGTACTATGTCCTCTGCTGACTTCTACGCATAAATCTTGTTTCAACCACGCCTATGACGAATACGTGTTGCGCAGACCTCCCGCGGTAAACCAGGTCGCTTTCATCCCATGTCCCCGCTTCATCTACATAGATTATATCCGGGTAGTATATTGGACTTTACTCTGTATGGCAAGCTCGTCCTATAAAATATGCCTTATATGAAGTTCCTCTTCCTCGGGGCGGGAATTTGCTTTAGACTTCCTTCAGATTCTACCTCGCGATAGACACCCTTGTCATCAGCTAATGGTTAACTACTACCGATTTCCATAACAGACTTACACTGTCAAGCTACCTGGTGCGCGCGGCACACCATAAAAAAAGGAGTACCGCTGTACTCCAACCTTTGTTAACCTTAAATCTAATACTATGAAAAAAATCACATGACAAATATAGGGGTTCATCCTATTTCCTCCAAATATCTGTCAGTGTTTGACATTCCTTTTATAATTCTTTCACGGATATTCACTGTTTTCGCACACGAACTGTCTTTTTGAGATAATATAGGGGTGGATAGTGGCTAAATGATTATCGGGCGAAAAGGGGAATAACCATAGTGCATAGGTGGCATATATATATAAGATACGTTTATTTTGCTATATGGATAATCGTATGTTGATTACTGTCGGTAAGTCGTTTGACTATTGTCAGCAAGCATGCTGATTACTGTCAGTAAACTTACTGACAGTAATCAAACGCTATGGATGTCCTATGCAAAATAATATAATGTATTATAGATTAGTTGAATAGCTAATAACCCGTTATTGAAAAATATCCGTTGACAATGTTATAGAAAGTATGTGGATATACCCTTCCACCCGCTAAGGTTGATGGATAAGGAAATACGAGGGTGTGGAAGGGTATGAAGGAAAGGAAAAAGTTGCAAATCTGTTTCATTCGTTTCACAGAACCTTTCACCCCACGAAAAGAGTTATAAAACGTATAATTTCTTCAATTATAATAATATATATTTGCCTCCATACAAAGCAAAGTTATGAAGGTTCGCGTCGGTTTATATATACTTTTGATACTCTTTCTTTTGATATCAGGCAAAGAAGAGGCGCGGGCTGGAAGATATGCAGCGAAAGGAGATACTTGTAGAGTATCGGACCGGATGACTCAGCCGGAAACCTGGAGCAAAATTTACCAATGGGTGATGGACGACCCGCAAGTGCCGGATAAAGAAGATGTGTTGATGTTGATCCGGTATCACTTCGGGAACTTTGAAAAGCTGAGAAAGCTGTTGCGCTATTTGGATGGTGGCAGACCTTACGCTTATTTATCGGAACATCAGTTCCGGAAGATAGAACGGACAGGGAAGATGAAGGACAGTTTGCCGGTAGCTGCATTAACATTGCCTGCGAATACTTTGCCGGAGGAGCAATTGGAAACTATGGCTTTCGCTCCTTGGGTTGAAGTGGAAAGTAAGCGGGAAACCCCGCACAGAACAGTGCTTGCATTGAAGAACAATATACTTTATGATTTAGCTTTGGCTCCGAATGTGGAGGTGGAATTGCCCGTAGGGCAGCGGTGGTCTTTGAATATGGAATATAAATGTCCCTGGTGGTCGAACAGCAAGCATGGCTTTTGTTACCAGCTTCTTTCGGGAGGTGTTGAGGCACGTTGCTGGCTTGGAAAACGTAAGAACCGTGAACGACTGACAGGACATTTTCTGGGAATATATGCCGAAGGGGGAGTGTACGATTTTCAATTTGACAAAGACAAAGGATATCGGGGAAACTACTATGCAGCTTCCGGTCTGACGTATGGGTATAGCCATCAACTGGCACGGCACCTGGCTCTTGAGTTTAGTTTGGGTATTGGTTATCTGGCGACAGAATACCGTAAGTACACCACCTACGAAGGCGATTTGATATGGACGAGTAGCGGACGCTATCATTTTATGGGGCCTACAAAAGCCAAAATCTCTTTGGTATGGCTCATTAAGGGAAGGAGGCGATAGCTATGAGGTGTATGAAATGTATGTTTATTTTACTTTTATTCGGGCTGCCGGTACTGTTAGCCGGATGTGATTTCAGAGACATACTGGATGAGTATCCCGTCAGCGGAGTAAAGATAAAGTTTAACTGGAAAGGAGTGGATAAGTTGCCCGAGGGGATGAGGGTGATTTTCTACCCGAAGAGTGAAGAAGGCAGAAAGGTGGATAGCTATCTTTCGGTAGAAGGGGGAGAGGTGAAAGTGCCGCCCGGGCGTTATGACATGGTGATTTACAATTACAATACGGAGAGTGTGTTGATTCGCAATGATGATGCGTATGAGACGATTGAGGCTTATACTGATTATTGCAAAGGGCTTGAAACAAGTGAGAAGATGGTGTGGTCACCGGATCCTCTATATGTAGTAAGTATGAATGATATGAGGATAGAAAAGAGTGAAGATGTGCTTTTGATGGAGTTTCAACCGAAGCTGGTAGTCAAGAACTATTCTTTTGAAATAAAGGTGAAAGGATTGAAGAACGTGGCAAGCGTTGTTTGCAATGTGGATGGAATGGATGGGGCATATTGCATAAGTAATGGCTCATGTACGGCAAGCATTGCCCCTATCTATGTGGAGGCTCATAAAGGAGAGGATGTAATACGTGGTAGTTTCTCTGCTTTTTCCGCATCGGAGTCTGCGAATACACGTTTTACCGGAGGGGTGGTGATGAAGCTATTGCTAGTTAAGGTGGATAATACGGTTCAAGAAACCAAGGTTGACATCACGGCGGCTGTAGCTCCTCCCCCACCTGAGGAAGAAGAAGATCCGGTAACGGATATCGAGATACCGATTGAAGAGGAAATCGAGGTGGAGGATGTGGAAGTTCCTCCCGGTGGAGGCGGAGGCATTGGTGGTGATGTAGGAGACTGGGATGATGAAACGAATGTTGAATTACCTGTAAACTGAAAAATTGAACAAATAAAATATTAACTTATAAAACAAACGATTATGAAAAAGATTTTATTGGCAGCAGTTGCTGCGTTGTCAATCGTAGGTTGCTCACAGAATGAAGAGATTGAGAAGGCTGGTGAAAAGGCGGAGATTAACTTTGGAACGATGGTAAGTAAGACTACAAGAGCTGCTGTGACAGATAACACCAGCTTTAAGGCTTTTAAAGTAAATGCTTATATTGTTGATGTAGCAAATATTCCAGCCAAAGGATTGGGCAGTGCTTATATGGATGGAGTTGAATACACGGGTGGACAAGGAAAATGGGAGGCAGCAAAAACTTATTATTGGCCTATAGATGAAAAAATGCAGTTTTTTGCTTATCCCTCTTCGATAACAGATTTTGCGACTGAAGGAACAGCTTATCCTACTTTTTCTTTTGCTGTAAATGATTCGCCTGCAAGTCAGCTTGATTTAGTTGTGGCTCACCATTCTGATGTAACTAAACCTGCGGATAATGGGACATATACACTTAAATTTAAGCATATTCTAACTCGCGTAAATTTCTCTTATAAACCCGAAAATCCTGATTATACTTATGCTATATCCAATATAGAAATTAAGGGACTTTTAGGTGGAACTGCTAAATATACTTTTGGTGTAAGTGATGGAGTATGGAATACTACTAATGCTACGGAAGATAAAAGCTACTCTTATTCTATTGCTGCTTCGCCCGAAAAAGATGGTGAGTATTATAAATTAGATGATACAAATGGTTCACTTATGTTATTGCCTCAAGCTGCTGCTGGTATAACTATAGAAGTAACTTATACGACAAAATCGGGAGAGCATACTTTCTTTACTGGTACAAAGGCTGTTACTCTCCCTGCAGAGACACCTGCATGGGGAATTGGACAAAATATTCGTTATAAATTGACTTTACCTGTGGGTGGAGACGCTATTGACCTTGATACTGATGTCAATAATTGGAATACTGAAGATGCTGGTAATGAAGTTACTCCTGATACCCCTGTAACTCCCACTCCCGCTGCATAACCTTTCCTAATCCCATAATCTCCCTCCCCGAAGACTTTCTTTCCCACAAAGTCTTCGGGGATTTTTTTGTATCATAAAGCGAAAAATGATACATATCGCACTAAAAAAGGCGTCAAAACCCATGGCTCGACCCAAAAAAATCATTAAATTTGCGACAAACGCAATGTTATATATAGTTATGGCAGATTTGAATCGCATTAAAGTAGTCTTAGTTGAGAAAAAGAGAACCAACAAATGGCTGGCTCAGCAGTTAGGCAAGGACCCGGCTACAGTTTCAAAGTGGTGCACCAACGTGTCACAACCCGATCTTTTGACGTTAAACAAAATAGCAAATGCTTTGGATGTTGACGTGCGAGAACTGATAACCAAATCGAAAGAATGAAATATGACAATGAAGATGAACAGCCCTTATACCGCTGCAATTACGGGTGGAGGGTTTCTCCTTAATGAGACGCTTGCCCTGCTCCCTCTCTTGCAGAGCACAGATAGGGGAGAGCGTCTCAAAGACGAACAGTTGAACAACCATGTGCTGATGATTAATGCTGAAACATCGAGAAAAAGAGCAATCGCAGAGATTAGCCGTCGTTATGACGTAATGCCTCCTGCTTTTTGGCAAGATTTTTTAGCGATGACCTCCGTAGAGCAGCCTATTGCCCTTTTTTTTGTGTTGTTGAAGACATACAAAATACTTTTTGACTTTCATGTAAACGTGACGATACGTCGTTGGAATAGCGTCGCTAAGTCTGTAAACAAGGAAGATATCCTCATGGAATTTAATGAAATATCTGCTCGTGATGCGTTTGTTGATTCATGGAGTGAAGCTACGAAGAACAAGGTAATTAGTGCCTATTTGTCTATTTTGCGAAAGGTAGGAATGCTCGATAGAACTAACCAACTGCAAGTGCTTGATTGTACCAACTATCCATACTATTTGCAGATTGGTGAATCTTGGTTTTTGGAAGCCTGTTTGTTGCAGCCTTATCAAATTGAAAAGATAAAAAAGAGTTTGATATGACCATAAAAGAATTGGATGATAAACTTAATAGTCCCGGCTTTCAGGATACTGAGAACGGTGACTTATTCTATAACTTTTTCATCTACCAATACCCGGCGGAGAAGGAGTATGATATTCGCAGGCAGATACAGGAGTTCAAGCAGAACCTTATCCGCCCTACGAACTATGTGGATGTACTCACGCTCGACTTGTTTGAAGAATTCTGTAATTATCTTGATGGGCAGAAATTCCTCAAGTTCGACTCTATGCTGCAATATTTGCTCGAAAAAGAACAGGCGCAACCCGATACGAGTGATAAGATATTCAGCACATTGGAGCGTCATGCCCATAGTGAGAAGTTCGTGAAATACCTGCATGAGCGCATCGTAGCGCATATTACGATTGATGATGAATACCGCCGACCATACGTGTTTATGTATGGCATCGGTACCATGTATCCCTATCTGCGTGCCAATGAACTATTGGCAAAATATGAAGATTACAATGAAACCGGACGTTATAAAATCATTCTCTTTTATCCCGGACATCGGGAACAAAATTCGTTCAAACTCTTTGATACCCTGAACGACCACCATACTTATCGTGCCACCTATTTAATAAACGAATAAGCTATGCAATTAAAAGACTTATATATCAAGCCCATCAATCGCTCGGTCAATCCGGCTGTTTCTGCTACCAAGTTCGATAAAGAGACCATTGATATTGAAATCAAGGAATACGTCTTTACCGATGAAATCCTCAATGGACTTTACCGCATTTTGGATGCCATCAAGAACAACAAACCCTACGACCATGTAGGTATTTGGATTGATGGCTACTACGGTTCGGGTAAATCTCACTTCTTGAAGTACCTCGACTATTGCATCACACCCGAAACCCGTGATGTAGCCTTAGAACGTTTACTTGATGCCGTGAAGGAGATTGACCCCTTCGATGGTAAGCACAACCTTCAGTTTGAATTTTCACAGGTTCAGGATATTGTTTCGTGGCTCAAAATTGCCACCATTGATACATGCATCTTCAACCTTGAAACTTCCTACAATGCGGCTACCGACAAGAAAAAGGCTTTCTTGCAGGTGTTTTGGGATGAGTTTAACGGCAAACGTGGACTGAACAAGTTCAATCTCACCTTGGCGCAGCTTTTGGAAAAGCCGCTGATGGAACGTGGACTGTTGGAGCAATTTAAGGAAACCATTGCCGAAATGGGTGGCGATTGGAACAATCCCAGCGAGGCTGCCGACTTGGTGGATCAAGCCTTGGAGATGGTCATAGATGCCGCAGTAGAACTCAATCCGCAGTTTGATCGCAACTCCCTCTATAACCATATCGACAAGCGCGACTATGCCATCAGTATCGAACGCTTCGGCATGGAGCTGGCCGAGTATCTCAAGGACAAAGGCGAAGACTACCGCTTGATATTGTTGGCCGATGAGGTGAGCCAGTTTATCAATAAGGAACGTGACCGTTACCTGAATCTTCAGGAGATTATTACCAAACTCTCTGAAGCCTGCCACAATCAGGTATGGGTGGCTTGTACGGCCCAGCAAGACCTCAGCGAGATTATGGACGACTGCAATATTGGCGAAGAAAAGGACAAGGAGGGAAAGATTAAAGGTCGTTTCGAGGTGAAGGTGTCACTCAAAGGCACGCAACCCGAAGTGATTACGCAGAAGCGTATCTTGGAAAAGAAACCGGAGGTGAAAACCGACTTAGCTGCCATGTACGAACAGCAGCAAGGCGCCTTTAGTCTCCAGTTCAAGTTACCCAATGCGTATAAGAGTTATGATACGGAGACAGACTTTATCGACTTCTACCCCTTTGTTCCTTATCAGTTCAAGCTCATTATGCAGGTGTTCGATTCTTTCCTTGCCTTGGGGTATGTGGCTAAGGAGGTGAAAGGTAACGAGCGAAGCATCATCAAGGTGATTCACGCTACAGCCAAGGCTCCCAACAATGCTCAGGCCGAGGTGGGTAAGTTCGTCTCGTTTGATGAACTTTACAACAATATGTTCGAGGAGGGCCTGCAAGCTCGTGGACAGAAGGCTGTGGACAATGCCATCCGCATAGCCCGTACATACGCTGATCCGAAACTGGCGGTACGTGTAGCCAATGTCCTCTTTATGATTTGCAATATCTCGCAAACAGACCAACTGGTTTTCCCGGCAACGCTCGACAATATCACCACGTTGCTGATTAACGATATGAGCACGCCTCGCCTCAATCTGAAGAATGAGGTGGAAAAAGTGGTGGACTTCCTTTGCGACAACAATATCATTCGTCGTGAGCAGGGCCGACAAGGTGCGCCCGACTACTTCTCATTCTATAGCGAAGAGGAGATGAAGGTGGCCGAGTTGATTAAGAGCCAGACAGCCGACAACAACCTACAGGCCGGTGAGCTGAAAGAGATCTTTAACCGCTACCTGAAAGGGTTGAAGAACAAGGAGCAATACAAAACCCGTGTGTTTGCCGTGGGTATGACCATCAATCAGCGCAACTACCTCAGTAATAACCCGGATGTAGTGCTGGAGTTTATGATGGATGATGATTATGATACGCCCGAACTGCTTGCTTTGCAAAACCAGTCCAATCGGTTGGTGTACTATGTGGGGCCGCAATTCCGGGCTAATGCTCGCCTGCGCAATAACTTTTATTGGTATTGCAAGGTGCAGAGTTATATGACTACCAATCCTGCTACCAGCGACGAGAATGCTGCCGTGCGCGAAGAGTTCAAGAAACGTGCCGGCGAAGTGATGACCGGTATCATTGAACGGGAGTTTCAGAAGATTCTCGACACTTGTCCCTTGGTGAGTGGTCTCTCTGTGATTGATGATGTAGAGTTGGGTAATAAAAAAGGTAACGACCGATACCTGGCTGCCATCGAGAAACATCTCTCCGGCATCTACACTAAAGCTGGACTGGTAGATTTACTGCAAATACCCCGAAATAGCGACAAGCTCAGAGCAGCTATTTCTCGTACTGTGAATCCGGGTGATTACGAAGGATTAAATGCCTCGCTTACCGAAGCCGAGCACGAAGTGGAGATTTACCTCAACAAGCAATATGAGGAACTGAACGTGAGTGATGTGGTAGCCAAGTTCTCCAAAGCTCCATACGGTTGGGATGGCATCTGTACCCTTTATGTAGTGAACGAACTCGTGCGTCGGCATAAGCGTAACTATAGCTATAGTAACAATCCTAATGTGGAAGTGAATATTGTGGCAAACCGTTTGCTGAGCGAAACCAATAAGTTTACCATTCGTCCGGCTGTTGCCATTTCGCCCGAGGTGATTAATGGCTTCATTGCCGCTTGGAAGAACATCTTTGGGGTGAGCGAATCTTTCTCCACTACCGATAGTACCCAACTATTCCGTCTCAGTCGTGAAAAGGAGAATGTACGAGGTATTGAGAATGTAGTAGCACGCTACAAGCAACTCTACAAGGATAATGCCGCATATTCTTTCAGTGCGCCGCTTGACGAGATGGTGAGTCTGCTCGAAGGTTGGCTCACCGAGCGCGATCCGTTGAAGTATTTCCGCCGTGTGATTGACGAACAGCAGCAGGCGCGCATTCTTTTCGACACTTGCAAAGAAGTCGTGCAATTCGCTCAGGATCAGATGGCCAATTATAAAGATATTCTCCGATTTGTGCGTGATAATCGGGATAATTTTAGCTTCGTATCTGCCGAACTTCACGAAGAGACTACGCAGTTGCTGGGTATCGAGAATGCAGCATGGCCCATTGCCATCCGCACCTATATGAAGCTTCGTAACATCCTTGCCGTAGCCATTGACGCTAAGCGGACGGAACTGCGTAAACAGATCTCTGAAGAGTATGCCAAGACGTATGCTCAGCTGGAGCAAGGCTGCAAGGATAATGAGGTATCGACTTCTGTTCTCTCTGACCGAGAGGCTACGGTAAAACTCAAAACGCAATCGGATAGTATCCCCGTATTGCAGGCCAACCTCGATACTAATGCATTCTTTGGCGAACAGTCGGCAAAGATATTGGCGGCGAAGCCGAAGTCAAAACCAAAGATTGGTGGTGACGATGATAAGAATGGCGATGATGACGAAACTTTAGCTAAGAAGCATCCTACACAGGTCGCCTTGACAACTCGTACTACTTTGCCCATTGGCACTGAGGCTGATGTGGATAAGTATCTTGCCCGACTCAAGAAGCAACTGATGGCGCATATAGAGAAAGGCGAGACGGTGATGATTATCAAATAATGAATAAAGAAATTGGATAGATGGATACCAATAGATTAAAGAAATTTGCTACTGAAGCACGCAATATACTCAAGGCGGGTATTGCCGCCAAACTGACCGGCTTGGGCTTCAACCGCAAGGGCGAAGTGCCCGAGATTTTGAAACCGCAACTCTTGCAAGGCGGCACGCTTTGGAACGGACAGACCTTTCCCGAAGGCTTTTACCACCAATGGATGCGTCTCTATGAGCAAGTGCAGGCTAAGGGCGTGAATGAAGTGTACGAGCAGGCAGCCTATACTTGGTTCAATCGACTTGTAGCTATTCGCATCTTGCAGAAGAACGGACTCTGCGAACCGGTAAGTACATACGCTGATTCTGCACGCACTCCGCAGATAGTGAACCAAGCCCGTCAAGGACTCTTCCCGCCGATGGAGGAAGTTGCGAAGCGTCACCTTCTGGAGTTGCTCGATGATGATACGAAGGTTACCGAGCAGTTTGCCGTACTTTTGGTGGCATGGTGTCATGCAAATCCCATCCTGCAACGTTGCTTCGGCACGATGGAAGATTATACCGAACTGTTGCTTCCTGCCAACATCTTAGCGGAGAATGGTTTTATCGACCTCCTGAATCACACCGAATTTATCACTGATGAGGAATTTCGCTCACCCGAACTCATTGGCTGGCTTTACCAGTTCTACATCAGTGAGCGCAAGGACGAGGTGTTTGCCAAGAAGGGTAAGTTTGAGGCTGATGAGATTCCTGCCGCCACGCAGATTTTTACGCCTAACTGGATTGTGAAGTACATGGTGCAGAATACGGTGGGGCGTATTTATCTTGATAATAATCCTTCTGCTACTTCGATGATGAAGCAGAAGTGGCAATACCTCGTGGAGCCTGCTGAACCGACACCTGCTAATGCTGTGCTTCATTACAATGAACTGACCGACCTTAAGGTGGCTGACCTTGCTTGCGGTTCGGGACATATACTTAATGAGTGCTTCGACCTGCTTTACGATCTCTATATAACAGAGGGGTACTCTCGTAGCGAAGCCATTACACATATCTTCCAAGACAACCTCACGGGTATTGACCTCGATCCTCGTGCGCAACAGCTTTCACTCTTTGCATTGACACTGAAGGCTTGTCAAAGAGACCACAGTTTTGCCGATGCGCATTGCTTGCCAAGGGTGCTGACGATGCCGAAGGTACAATTGCCTTTGCCCACCGATACCCGATTAGCGGTAGAGATTGATGCCGTCAATGCCTTGCTGGAGGATGCCGACTCTTTGGGTAGCATCATGAAGTTTAACCTTACACCCGCTGCTTGGGAATGGGTGGCTTCTTTGGTAACTGAGAATGAAGCGGCAGCATTGGTGATAGCATTGACAGAGCAATATGATGCTTTGGTGATGAATCCACCGTATATGGGTGGAGGCAATATGAATGAGGTGTTGAGTAAGTATGTGAAGAAGAATTATGAGGATGGAAAGGCTGACCTTGCAACTGTTTTTGTAGAGATGATGGGACAACGTACGTCAATTCATGGTCGATATGCTTTTATCATTCCACCTTCATGGATGTTCTTGAGTACATTTGAGAATCTACGAAAAACCATTATTGACAATCAGACTATAGACTCATTACTTCATTTGAGTCGGGGTGTATTTGGTGCAGATTTTGGAGCTTCTTCAGCTGTTATTTCTAACACAAAGAATTCAGACGCTTGTGGTATCTACTTTCGTTTAATAGAACGTACTTTTCAAGAGTTCGACCAAAAGCATTTGCAACTACTATTTGAAAAGACATTGTTAAACCGTGATTTCCGTTATCTTTTTGCTGAATATAATAAGGATGTGGAAGACATTACCTATTCTGAACAAGGTGCTAAGATATACTACCCCAATGTGCCACAGGAAAACTTTGGGAAGATTCCGGGATGCCCGATTGGGTACTGGGTAAGTGAACTTTTTATGAATATTTTCTGCAATAGCAAGAAGTTGGCTATGAGTCATGATGTTAAAAAGGGCATAGATACAGGAAAAAATGAAATATTCTTACGATATTGGTATGAAGTTTCGAGCCGTTTATTATCACTTTCTACATCAACTAGAAAGTGGTTTACATATATAAAAGGTGGTGATTTTAAACGCTGGTATGGTAACATTGAATTGGTAGTAAATTGGGATGATGATGGTAGAGAAATTAGAGAGTTCCCAACTTCTACAATAAGAAACCAACAATATATGAAAAAAGAAGCCATTACATGGACTCTTCTTTCTAGTAAATGTGGCATAAGTGCAAGATATGTAGAACCCAATTGTCTTTTTGATAATAATGGTTCTTCTGCATTTCCCTTAGTAGACAAGTATTATTTGTGTGCATTTCTTAATTCTAAAGTAGCTAATGTTTGTTTGTCCATATTAAATCCCACATTAGCATTTCAAGTTGGAAATATAGCTTCATTACCTTATAAGAGCAGTAGGCATAAATCTGAAATTGAAGATATCGCCTCCCAAAATATCTCCATTAGCAAGTACGATTGGAACTCTCACGAAACTTCCTGGGATTTTCAGCAGAACGAACTTATCTCCCTTATTGACTCTACCGAACAAGACCTGACTATAGAGTCTCTGACTTCATTGTGCAGTGCTACTGTATACAGTAGCACAGAGAAACTGCAACCTCAACACAGTGTTGCTGCATCTACAATACAGCAACGCTGTATCGGTGATACAGCAGCACTGCAAGCTGAAGAAAGTCCTCGTGCAGTCCGCTTACAGGACTTAATGGAGCGTTATCACGAGAAGTGGAACACCCTCTTCATGCAACTCCATGCCAATGAAGAAGAACTCAACCGCCAGTTTATCGATATCTACGGCCTGCAAGACGAGCTTACGCCCGACGTACCTTTGAGCGAAATCACTATCTTGCAACAGGGCGAAATCAGCATTGAAAACGAATAAGTTAAGTGAAAGAGGATGGATACAAAAAGATTTGAAGAAATACTTTCTCTCGGAGAAACAATTTGCACAGAGTTTAAACGCTGTGGCAATGGCGTTGAAGCGGATGTTTACGAAACGATATGCTCCTTTCTGAATCGTTTTGGTGGGGATCTATTTCTTGGTGTGGAAGATAATGGACAAGTATCAAGAGTTCCGGCAGTGGCTGTTCCAGCAATGATAAAAAACTTCATAGCCTGCATCTCCAATCCTGCACTCTTTACGCCTACTGTCTATACCGATGAAACTGTAAATGCACCGATTGAGTGCACCGATGCACCGGTTAAATGCACCGATCAATTAGAGGCTGGAATTGATAGAAAAGTCGTAGAATTTATGCAGAAAAATCCCCGTATTTCATTTACAAAATTGACTGAAGCAACAAGTTTTAGCCGACGGGCTATCGCTGTGCATGTAAAATCCTGAGCAGAGCGACATATTATCGCGCGTAAGGGAAATAATAAAAATGGATATTGGGAGGTGAACATACAAAAAGAAATAAATGATGGAAACAAATAATAAGACCCCAAAAATAGTATGGCACGATGATGTGGTGCTGAAACAAATGTTGTCCTACGCTGTTGGTGTATGGATGGGACGTTATCGCTTGGGTAAACCCGGACTGCACATTGCTCACCCTGAACCTACGGCCGAGGAACTGGCTCCTTATACCTATCATGGTCATACCATCGAGATAGACGATGACGGTATTTTCCCTCTCATGGCTGCTGATAGTGGCTTTACTGACAATGCCTGCCTGCGTACTGCCCAGTTTGTGAGCGATGTGTTTGGTGCCGAGCATCAGGTGGAGAATCTCAACTACATAGAGCGCACCCTTGGTAAGACCATCGAGCAGTATTGGCAGAAGGACTTCTGGAAAGACCATAAAAAGATGTATCAGAATCGCCCTATCTACTGGCTTTTTGCGAGTAAGAAAGGTACCTTCCAATGCATTGCCTATCTGCATCGCATGACGCCCTATACCCCCGAACGTATCCGCAGCAAATATCTGTTGCCATTCATCGAAGCGTTGAACCGCAAGATTACCGACCTTACTGCCCGTGCAGCCGACCTCAGCACCGCCGAACGCAAGAAGCTTGATACGCTGAATAAGCAGCTCGAAGAGTGCCGAGAATATCACGACCGCCTTGCTGTGGTAGCCGAACAAACCATTCCGCTTGACTTGGACGATGGCGTGATGGTGAACTATGCGAAATTGGGTGATGTGGTAGCGAAGCTGAAGTAATATTGTAAAGAGTATGGCAAACGAAGTAGAACGGCTTCTTAGATATATAAGAAGAGAAGATGTAGCTCTTTTCATTGGTTCCGGTTTTTCAATAAAGGCCGGAGCCCCTTCAGTATGGGATCTGATTGAAGCTATTAATAAAGCAGCAGATACTGATTTGGCTAAGGTAGTAAAATCTCCAACTCTAAGAAGTATAACAGAAATATTTGTAGAGGAATATGGTGATAGGAATGAGCTTCTTTCTATTCTAAAAAATCTGTTCTCTTTTAAGCCCAAAGATACTTCAGACCAGCAAATGCTGGTTCAGATACCTCATATACATACTATTTTTACAACCAATTATGACACGCTGTTAGAAGATGCCTATCCTAAAGAAGATAGAGAAGTTATTACTAGCAATACAGGTTGTGCGTTTACATCCAAGGTGCCTGTTCATATATACAAAGTACATGGTGACATTACCACTTTGAATGATCCTGATAGGATAGTCATTACAGATAGCGATTATAAAGGATACTTTATGAACAAGCAATTTGAGTTCATTTGGAAAGAACTTCAGAATGTGTTTGTGAAGAAGCATGTTGTGTTTATAGGCTATAGTCTTGAAGACGATAACATTCTTGAGGTTATTAAGGTGGTACGTGATTGTATTGGGCAAAACATGAAACAGCCGTTCGTAATTGCTCCGGGATTTAATGACAACAAGAAGGCTAGACTCAAAGCGAATAGGCTCAACTATATTGATTCCAAAGCTGAAGATGTTTTGGAGACAATCCTTGTATCTCTTAATGATAATATCGTATCTGATTTTCGGCAGAAGAAAGTCTGTAAGGAAACCTACGACCGCTTTTGTGAGATTAACGCGGGCTTATATTCTACAACAACTAATAAAGGTAAAGAGAATTCTATTGATGATATTCACGTAAAAGAAGGTAAAGAAAGAAAAGACAATATTAATATTAAGGTGCCTTTTAATGTACGTGAATTCATAGAACAAGGTCACTTTAATGAGCGTCTTAAAATAACTGGTACTAATATATATGTACCTGCATATGGGATTAAGGCTTCTGATATGCAGGAATTTGAACACCGTATAAATGGAATTCGTCTCTCAACTAAAGATGACATTTCAAAACTATTTATAATGCCTTCATTGGAACAAAATACAGTGAGACTCAAAATGTCATCCATAGGATTTGTGGAAAAGGCAATGTCGTATAGATATACAGAAAATCATAAGGTACATATTGATATTGAAACGCCTATCTATACATTTAAAACATCAATTGAGCAGCATGGAAGTAATAAGTATAGGATGAACTTTGATGTAGATTTTCACGATACATATAAGAGTAATGAAGAGGCTGTCAAGTGGATTGAGATGCTGATAGGTCTCTATTCTCATGAAGAATTGAAGATAGATGGATTTGGTATCACAGCTGATAAAATGGAAACAGCTGTTGATGTTTTTAAGTCGTATAAAGAATATTATCAGATCATCAAAAGCATAGAATGTGAAACGGAGGTTAGCTTTGATTATTATAATAATTACACAGAAGAGAATCTGTTGCATGCAAAATATGTTCTTCATTATTATAATGGCACAGGTTTCTCCACTGAATTACGTAATGCTTGTATGACGTTTATGATTGATGGTTGTGACAAAACTGAAATATCTATTGATTATTTTAAAAATGATAGGTTTGCCATGGTAGAAAGTAAACCATTAGGTGAAATTGAACTAAATGGGCAAACTTTTACCATACCATACGTAAACATTGTATTTATGGATTGCTCTGCAAAAGAAATAAAGGCTATCGATGAATATCAATATGAGGTTGTGATGGAAAATCAAGAGGCAGTGTATGTAACTTGGTGTTCGGATAAACAAGCTGAACAAGAAAATGGTGTATTGCATCTTAGATAAAAAAAAGCAAATTGATCAAGAGGAGAAAATGACAGCTGAAGATATACTGAAACTCAGAGACCACGGTGAAGTGAGCAAGGTACAGTTCAAAGAACGTATCTTGGATAAATACGATATAGGGTGCGAGCTGGTTGCTATGAGTAATGCTCGCGGGGGACAACTTGTCATTGGTATCAACGACAAGACGGGAGCTTTTAATCCGTTGTCGTATGCCGAAGTGCAGGAAGCCACTAATCTGCTCAGCAATATGGCTTCGGAGAATGTGGTGCCTGGCATCTTACTTGAGATAGATACAGTCAGCATTGAAGGAGGTAGTGTGGTGATAGCTACTATTAAGGAAGGAAATAATAAGCCTTACCATGACAATAAAGGTATCGTGTGGATGAAGAATGGAGCGGATAAACGTAAGGTTTTCGACAATGCGGAGCTGGCGGAGATGATGACCGAGTGTGGTAACTTTACTCCTGATGAAGCTGCCGTTAAAGATGCTACGTTGGATGATTTGGACGAAAATACGCTCAAGCAGTTCCTGCAAAACCGTTTTACCATGGTATTGGAAAAAAAAGGAATGATTGGTGATGCTTTGCAGGAAGCATCACTGGATGAGATAGCCAACGCAATTGCCAAAGGACATGATATCAATAAGCTGATGCGCAACTTGCGCTTTATCCGTCCAGATGGGAGTCTTACAGTGGCTGCCATGTTACTGTTTGGAAAATATACCCAGCGTTGGTTGCCTGTGATGACGGCGAAGTGTATCAGTTATGTAGGCAATTCTATTGGAGGTAAGGTATTTCGAGACAAGGTGAACGATGCAGTGATGGAAGGAAATCTTTTGCATCAGTTTGAGACCATTATGTCTTTCTTCACTCGCAACCTCAAGAATGTGCAAGTGGAAAAAGAGTTCAATTCATTGGGCGAGCTTGAGATTCCATACGTGAGCCTGATGGAGTTTGTAGTAAATGCACTGGTTCATCGTTCGCTGAATTGGAAAGCCCCTATACGTATCTTTATCTTTGATAACAGAGTGGAAATTCACAGCCCGGGCACGTTGCCTAACGGCTTGCAAGTAGAAGATATTACCAATGGCACCTCGATGCCCCGTAACAACTTCCTTTTTAGCAATGCTATCTATCTTCTTCCCTATACAGGTGCAGGTAGTGGTATTCAACGTGCCTTGGAGGAAGGAGTGCAAGTAGAGTTTACGAATGATGAACGGATACATGAGTTTCTAACTACCATAAAGAGGAACAAAGTCTTGGATAGTAATCTAGCTGACTCTGACAATACCCCTAACACTTTTTCAGAGCACTCAGATACTACCCCTAACACTTCCGATGAATGCCCTAACACTTTTTCGGAGCATTCAGACACTTCCCCTAACACTTCCGATGAATCCCCTAACACTCATCAGGTGAAACTTACCAATAAACAAAAGGATATAGTGAATTTTTGTAGTGTACCGAGAAGTAGCCGGGAGATACTTGAGAGAGTAGGAGTGAAATATCATAATAGTAATATCAAAAGGTATGTTACTGAATTAGTAGATGCAGGCTATTTGGAGCGAACCATTCCAAACAATCCTTTTGATATGAACCAAAAGTATAGAAAGAAGTAATCATTATGACTCAAGAAAGAATATACAATTATTTCCAGCGTAATCCACAGTTGCATATACTCTTCATCTTTGATAAGGCAAATATCATTATGAATGATTTGGCAGACTGCCAGTGGGGAACTGAATATATCTATAAAGTATTCGATGGAGCTTGGTTCAATACCAAATATAACATTGAATACACATGGAAAGATAAACGTGTGGTGTTACTCTTCCCCTTAGGTACCTATCCAATCAGTGAAGAACAGCAACTCAAATTCCCTCTTATGGATATGCTGAAGGCTAACATGGAATATAAAGAGGAAGATTATGCCGCTTTCATGCAACAATATAATCTTTCTGAGAAATTCCGTGCCTTTATCAGCCGTCATATCGGTGAATTGATGTCAAATAAGATAAATGCAATGTTGAAAGACCGATTTACACCGGAAGCATTCAGTAAGGATGTAGTGATTCGTGGTTTTATTTCTTCTTATCTGAGTGAAAAGAAAATCTTGGAATGGGAAAACATTATCACGAGAATGTTTATACTCGGATTGGATTCAGAAAATAAGAAACGGTTGGATTTCTATCACAAGTTGGAGCGGAATAAGGACGCCAAGAAAGCGGTTGATGAATGTTTGACTAAGATATTTGGATTTAGTTATAACCCTAATCAAGAAGTGAAGGTGAAGGAGTTGGTGGAGAGTTTGAAGTATAATAGTATCACCCAACTTCTTGATGTGATTGCTGATGACCCCTACAAGGCTTACAAAATCAAGAGTAGCATAGCATTGGAGCAAATGAACCGTGTCTATGAGCAGGGTACACGTGACCGGGAGTTTGCGAATAAATTCACGAAACTGATGAAAGGGTTAGGTGCTGATATCCGAGAAAAGGAACTGATAACCATTTATGGCATGGATGCTTCCTTCTATTACTTGACGGAAGAGTTAGGTTGGCCTATCCTGCAAGAGATTGCCGATAACAAACTCGTAGCAGAACCTGCTGAAGTGCAAGAACGTTTGCGTTTGCTTTCTCAAAAGCTTCCTGCTGATAGTATACTTCAACAAGCTATAAACTTCTTGATGCAAATGGCTCTCTATTACGAAATGGTAAAAGGACTGGGGAGCCTGAGGCTAAATACTCCGGAAGCTTATGTGCAACTCTATACGAACGACCTTTATAAGCTTGACACCTATTATCGTTGTGCTTTGGAAGAATATCATGAGTTGTTGTCAAAGGATATCCCTATACTTATCTGTTTGAACGCGCTTAAGCAACAGCTCGACGGAGAATATGCACGAATGGTCAATATTTTCAATCTGGAATGGATGACCTGTGTGATGGAAAAAGGCAACTACTTTGACGGCCTATCGTTGAAAAAACAGGAGGACTTTTATATAAATGAATGTTGTAGCAATAACAAGCAGGTGGTAATTATCTCTGATGCACTGCGCTATGAAGTGGCGGCAGAGCTGATGCAGGAGTTGGCTAAAGAGAAACACATAGCGAGACTATCTGCTTATCGAGCCATGCTGCCTACTGAAACCAAAAATTGTAAGCCGGCCCTTCTGCCTCATACCTCATTAGTATGGAAGAACAAAGAAATGTTGGTAGATGGCGAAGTATTAGCCACATTAGAGAGCCGATCGGCTCAGGTGGCCAAATACAAAGAAAACGCTTGTTGTGTGGACTACGAAACAGTGATTAAGGCGGACCAAAAGACGGCACGTGCACTGTTTAAACGTCCGTTGGTCTATATCTTCCATGATACAATTGATGCTGCCAGCCATGGAGCCGATGCCGGAGATGTGATTGCGGCATGTCGTAAGGCCATCGGACAGCTCGCTGTGTTGGTTCGTCGCCTTCATGCTTCTTGGAATGTGGCGAATGTTGTGCTTACAGCCGATCATGGTTTTCTCTATAATGACGTGGAATTTGCAGAGAAAGATAAACATGCGGTGACAGTTGCAGGTATTATCGAGAAGAAAACGCGTTACTACGTGAGTGACCAGCCTACCACACAAGAGGGGGTGGTGACAATGCCATTGGACAAAGTGTCGGGAATGAAAGCCGATGCTCCTGTTTATGTAGGAGTACCCATGGGGACCAACCGATTAGCGGCTTCCGGTGGATATAGCTTTGCCCATGGCGGAGCAACTTTGCAGGAAATGCTTATTCCTGTGATTCATAGCTCGCAAAAACGTTCTGATAAGACCAATAAAGTGGGCGTGGCATTAGTTGATCACAATCTCGTGATGGTAAGCAGTAGAGTAAAATTTCAATTGATACAAAGTGAAGCGGTTTCTATGACGGTAGTTGAACGTAAGGTTGTTTGTCAAGTATATCAAGGTGACACACCTGTAACCGGCGAACAAACTATTACGCTTGATAGTGCTGATACGACCAACTTGAATAATAGAGTATACGAGGTTGTGCTAACCTTGAACCATTCAGTGACTTCTGGTATGCTTCAGTTGCGTGTGTATGACGAAGAAGATCGTCTGAACCCTCTTATTAAGGAGGTTGTGAAGAATAATACAATGATAGAACAAGACTTTTGAATAAGTTTTCAGTATTAGTGATTAAGTTTTTTGATATGATGTTACAACAGAAAATAATGAATGCCTTTATAGGCAAAGTGGTTCGTAAGGATTTGGCTTTCCTTGTAAAGGGAGGACTTCCTGTACCTACGTACGTATTGGAATATCTGCTTGGACAGTATTGCGCCTGTGATGATGAAGCGGCTATAGAAGAAGGTTTGGCAAAAGTGAGGCAGGTTATCCAAAACAACTATGTGCATCGTGCGGATTCTGAAGCTATAAAGGGTAAAATTCGTGAGCAGGGCCGTCATCGTATCATCGACAAAGTGACTGTTACCCTCAATGAGAAAGCAGACGAGTACCAGGCGCATTTTGCCAACTTAGGTCTTACCAGTGTACCTATTGGCACTCAATATGTAACAGACAACCCCAAACTATTATCAGGAAATGGTGTTTGGTGTATCGTTACTATTGGTTACATATCAGGCGAGGATATTAAAGTACGCTGGGAAATTCAAACCCTGAAGCCTGTACAAATATCCAATGTGGATGTTCAAGATTACATTGATAAGCGCAAGAACTTCACCACTGAGGAATGGCTGGATTTTATAATGCATACCGTAGGATTGAATCCTGAAGCTTTAAATCGCCGTGAGAAATTCATTACGTTAGCTCGTCTGCTCCCTCATGTTGAGAATAATTTCAACTTTATGGAGTTGGGACCTAAAGGCACTGGCAAGAGTCATGTCTTTCAGGAGTTATCACCTTATGGCGTTTTGGTGAGCGGTGGTGATGTGACCAGTCCTCGTTTGTTTGTCAGGATGAGCGGTAATAAAGAGATTCTAGGATTAGTGGGCTACTGGGATGTAGTGGCGTGGGATGAGTTTGAACAGCAAAAAGGTCGTGCTGTAGATGCGGTATTGATTGATACCATGCAAAACTACTTGGCCAATAAGTCATTCAACCGTGGTAAGGGCACTCATGAGGCTTCGGCTTCTATGTGCTTTGTGGGTAATACGAAGCACACGATTCCTTATATGTTAAAGAATAGCCATCTTTTTGAATCAATTCCTACCTCGTTTATTAAGGGTGCCTTCTTAGATCGTATCCACCTCTATAACCCGGGTTGGGAGATTAAGATGTTGAAGAAAGATAGCTTCTCGAAGGGATACGGTCTGATTACCGATTACATAGCAGCTATTCTGCACAATCTGCGCAATAAAGATTTGACGGCATTATTGAAGGATTATGCTAAGTTTGACGGTTCCCTCTCTGAACGTGATCACTTGGCTATTCGAAAAACCTTTTCCGGCATGGTGAAGTTGATTTATCCGGATGGCAATATGACAGACGAAGAGGCATTTGAACTGATAGATTTTGCTGCCGAAGGTCGTAAGCGTGTCAAGGACCAGTTATATATCGTGGATGAGACGTTTAAAGCAGAGCTTGCTAAGTTTAAATATGTGCGTGAAAAAGATGGCTTAGAGATTAATGTAGAGACTTTAGAAAAGGTAAGCAATGCACTTATCATCCCTGAGAACATTCCACAAGGTAATACTGCTACGTCAAAAATGAATGATAGCGACGTAATGCTTTTACAGGATGGAGTTGCAACACCAAGGCAAGAAGAACCTTCTTCAGAACGACAGCCTCGCAAAAGGTTTATTCCCTTACAGGAAAAGAATCTGTTCTTCCGCTTGGGACAGACCGGTGTCACCTATCAATCCCTTTTTGCCGATTATCTAAAGGATGCAACTGAAATTACTATTGAAGACCCGTACATCCGAGCAAGTTGGCAAGTAAAGAATCTTATGGAATTTCTGACGATGCTCATTGACACACGTGATGTGGATGATCTCAAAGTGCATTTGGTGACTAGTGAAGATGAAGATAAAATACCCGACCTTATAGACAAACTGGATGATATAAAAGACGATATGATTGGCTATGGCATTGAGTTTGATTACAAGTTCCGCGAATTTCACGATCGTTGTATCAAAACTGATAATGGTTGGGTAATTTCAATGGGACGTGGTCTTGATATATACGAAAAATACAGTCCGTATTCTGTCGCAGCCGCTCGGCCCGATAAACGTAAATGCAAAGAGTTTATGGTTACATTTACCAAAGATAATCAAGGTTGATACAAGAGAAGATGGATATACTGTTGCTGGAGCTTCAATCAGCAGGAAAGCAATGGGATGATAATTTTAAGCGAATACACATCTGATTAAGACTGTTTTTTTAGAATAATAATCCCATAATCTCCCTCCCCGAAGCCTTTCTTTCCTACAAAGTCTTCGGGGATTTTTTTGTTTCTTCCCGGAATATTCTTACTTTTGCGGCACAAAACAAACAAAAAACATTCAATCTGCAATGCAAACTTACTCTGCATGTGGTGCGGCCATGTCGTGTCAGCAGTGCCCTAAGGCTGTGGGTAATGCGATTATTTATGCCTCTCATTCAAGAGGCTTCCACCTTCCTGCTCAAAAATGCGAAGAAAACATTATGATTTTTTTGTTGAAAGGCGAAGTGCTTGTCAACAGTCAGGAATATGCCGGAACTACTTTGCGTGCGGGGGAATTTATTCTTCAAGCCATCGGTTCCAAGTATGAGATTCTTGCTCTGACGGATGTGGAATGTGTTTGTTATCGTTTTAATCAGCCAGAGTTTTTCTGTGAGGAAACGTTATAAATACATTATAAAAGAAGTCACTCCGCCTCTGATATTCACTCCGATAAAGATTATTCCGGAGTTGCGTTTCTTTCTGGACGCTTCCAAAGCCTATCTGGCGAAAGAGAAGATTTGCCGGGAACTGCTTTCGTTCAAACGAAAAGAACTTGCCTTTCTTTTGGGAGAATACTACTCCGATTATGACCTTTCGATGCTGGTGCATACACTTTCCCGCTATACGTCCAGCTTTGAGTATTTTGTCCTGCAAAACCATCTGAAAGTGAAGACGGTAGAAGAACTTGCCCAGTTAGGTGGATACACCACTGTTACCTTCCGGCGTATCTTCAATTCTGTATTCCATAAACCTGTTTATGAATGGATGTTGGAGAAACGTAAAGAGAGCATTGTTTACGAACTTCGTTACACAAATGCCACTATTTCTGAGATTTGTTATAAATATGGCTTCGAATCTTTGCCTCACTTCTCTAACTTCTGCAAGAAGAATTTCGGAATCTCACCTCGTGGACTGCGTTCGGTACAGGCTGTTCCTCCACAAGAAACGCCAACTATTTGTGAAGAGGCTGGTTGAAGCGATACTTCACTGAGACAATGAAGTAACTGCCTATCTGTTGCGTATGGTTTTCATAAAGGCCATCAGCCATTGTGCCTCGAAAATAATTTTTCTGCTGGCTGAGTATATCCACCCAGTTGGCTGATACCTCCGCCTGTTTCTTTTTCAGGAAACGCCATGTGATGCTTGCGTTCCAGACAATCTGGTCGTCTTCCCCTTTTTTTATGTTTGTACCGTTCCGGAAGGAATAATTTGCATCTGTTCTCAGCTGTATACCTCCCGGTAAATCGGCAAAACCGTTCAATCCGAAGGTGTAATTGCGTGTATATGTATCCGTCTCTAAAAGTGAGTTGGAAGAATGTTGGAAGTTCCACCTCCCGTTTAGGTCCAGATTACCCCATTTAGGTTGGTAGGATAGGCGCAGGTCACTGTTGAGACCGGTGTTATGCGTGGCACTGCGTTCGGGTTGTTCACTCTGGTTTTCGTTGATGAGGTTGACATCCTGTGCAAAGGAGCCTCCGGCATTTGCATTCAGATTAAAGTTTTTAATGGGCTTCTGATACCGGAACACACCGTTTATGTTCCAGTTGCCGTTAATATTCACCGGATAAGTTTCACGTCCACCGGTTTGCTGGTTGTAGATCACTGCACGGGTCTGACTATTGATTCTGTTGTTCCAGTTCAGTGTGGCAAAGAGTCCTTCCTTCATATTTTGTGCTTCCAATCGGACAGACTGATTATAAGTAGGCTTCAAGTTAGGATTGCTTCGCGTGATGTTGAGCGGGTCACTGTTGTTGGTTGGTGAAATCAGATCATATAATGATGGTTGCCAGGTATTTCCATAATAATTCAGGGTTATCCTGTTTCTCTTTTTCTGCCATGAGATGAAAAGCATAGGCTGAAAGCCGACTGAATGGAGGGTGGTATCAGCTCTATGCAGGCCTGTTTTCTGGTTCAGGCTGCGTCGCTCAGGTTGCACGGATACTCCGGCATTGATGTTCCAAATGGTGTCGGAATAATTAAAGTGCAGGTTGATTCCGTGTTGCAGGGTACTGCTATGGCTCCGGTTGCTGAGGCTGTCGATGTAGCTCGTTTCATATCCTTCGGGCAGATATCCGGGTTGTACTGCCGTTTCTTCCATAAAGCCGGATAAGTCGTAGGTATTGCGGTCGTTTTTCTGCTTACTGTAGTTGAGGTTATATGAGATTTGTGCGTGCAGCTTCTTGGAAAAAGGGTGGCTGAACATCAGCCCGATGCCTTGTTGACGGTTGGGGGACAGGCTCGATGAGTATTGGTTACGGTAGAGTATGGAGTCGTTTCCTGCACTGTTCTTCAACTGATAATACGTGGTTGATGAGATAGAGAAGTTATTGTTGTCATTCTTGCTATCATTGTATTGCGCAGTCAGGCCGATAGAACTTCCTTTTTTATTGATCCGGCGCATGATATTTGCATGGAAGGAATACCGGTGTTGTTCTCCTTGCATTAGCGACCCCATGGCGATGTCATTGATTTTCAGCTCATCGGATACATCGTTGATATGACTGAAAGGATCGAGGATATCCAGATGAGGATTTTCATTGAACGTGGCCTGGCGGTTATTATTGGCATTATTATTCCGGACAAGGCTGAAATTACCGAAGAAATTGACAAAAGTCAGGGTATCGATCTGCCAGTTTAAGCCCAATAATGAATTCATATTGCGGCTACGGTTCGTATTGTTGCCGGCAGAATACTGGTACTTATTGCCACTTGTCAGATATTGTTCGTTGTAGGATGTCGAAATATTGCCCTGCTCGTTGTGGTGATAGGATACATTTCCGTTGAGTGTTAGTTTCTTATTGTACTTTTGGGTGAAATTTACGGCAACGTTCTCTTGTATGTTGTCTTTGTAGCTGGTCCGCATATGGAGGTTACCGGAATTGGCGATAACTGAGAAATTATTTCCGTTATTTTTGAAGTAGTTGCCTTGCAGGTTGAAATCTTTTTTGTTGTTATTGCCGTATCCGGCTTTTCCCGATGCAAGGAGGGTACCGTTGAATTCTTCTTTGGTTTGCAGGTCGAGCACATAGTTCTCTTTCCCGGTGCTGACACCCGTCAACTTTTCCAGCTTGCTTTTCTTATCGTACACTTTTATCTTGCTGATTAACTCTACGGGAAGGTTTTCCAGTGCCATCTTGTTGTCACCTGAGAAGAAGGCTTCACCGTTTACGTTGATTTCGTTAATGGGTAGCCCGTTGTATTTCAGTGTTTTGGTTTCGCTGTCGTATTCCATTCCGGGAATACGTTTGATAAGTGTCTCCAGATACGAGCCTTCCGGTGTTTTGTAAGCTGCCGCATTGATGACGGTGGTATCTCCCACCTGATCTACATCGCGCATCCGGGCGTTTACTGTCACTTCGCCCAATTCGATACCTTCTTCCAGTAAGATGCTACCCAGATTGATTGTTGAAGTGTTGCTGTCCAGTTTGCGGAAGACAGACTGCATTCCTGTATAAGAGGCTTTCAGTAAATATTGTGTTCCTTTCTGAGGGGTGAACTGGAGATTGAAACGACCGTCTGCACCGCTTGCAACTCCTTTTACAAAGGTGGAATCCTTGCCTTCCAGGATAACAAGACTTGCATAGGGCAGAGGCTCTTCTCCTTTCTTGGTCTCTGATGCAGTGCATACCTGCCCCTTGACTGTCCTTGTTTTTTGGGCGGATAGAATAGTCGGAATCAGCAAGAATAGCAATAGTAACCAGATTTTGTACACCTTCATGTCAGTCTTTTTATGGCAGTCACAAAATTAGAGAGTTTTCGTCATAAAATCTTCTTTTTTTATAGATATTATGCTACTTTTGCTCAATATAAGTGATACAATGAAAACCGATAAACTAAAATATGTTTTAGCCTTCATCTTTTTGCTGTGTGCTTTTTGGTGCGGAGTCAATTTTAAACGGTGGTACACTATTAACCACCGGATAGAAAAAATGATTTCTCTTGTTTATTCTTCCTCTCCTCAGTATGATTGTTACGGAAACTTTGAAGAACTCTTGAAACAGGAATTCAGGAAGCAGGGAATAGAACCGATATTTGATAAATTTTATCTGGATTTCAATACTGTCACGCCGGAAGATGGGATAAAAAATATGGAGGCTTATCTTAGTATCATCAAAGATAAACCGATGGCGCTGATCCTCACAGTGGGCGACCAAGCCGCATCTGCCCTGCTTTCTACCCGCCATCGACTACTTTCCTCCATTCCTGTAGTGGCTTGCAATGTACGTTTTCCCGATGAGAAACTTATAAAAGAATATGAGCGGAGAAAGGTATATGTGCTGCGTGATGCGCCGGATTTTAAGCATAACATTGATTTTATAAAATCTTTGCAGCCACATGTAGGGATAGATATTATTTATAATATTGATCTGACTCCGCTTGGATATAAATCGTTTGATTTATTAACCCGGTTTGCGGATAGAAAAGAAATTCGGCTTTTAGGCTGTGAGTCTACTTTTTCAGTGGAGCATGAATACAGGAAATTGCAGGAAATGGTTGAGCATTATAATCTGATGCCTGCAAGGGCAAACAACCATATTGATAAAGATGATTTTACCATAAGCCTTTGCCCTTTTCGTTATATAAAAGGGACCTCTTTGTTTACAGAGATAGAAAAAACAAAAGCTGGGAGGGAAAAACAAGTTTTCCTGTTAGATAAGTTCGACCAGATGTCGCTTCCGATAACTAAAGCCTTAAACATCCCTTCTTTCAGCTGTCTCCGCCAGGGATTTGGGGAGGATGCCAAGATTGTGGGCGGCTACATGGCTACTGATGAGATTTCTGCGCGTACTGCGGCTGATTTTTCTGTTCGTCTGATGAATAAAGAGAAAATAGGTATGCCGAAAATCAGGGATATGGAAAAGGAATATGTACTGGATTGGACTTATTTCTCAGCCTATACGGACTTTGATGTGAAAAATGTACCTGAAGATGTCCGTATTATCAATTACTCCTTCTATGACCGGTATCGGAAGGAACTTTATTTCCTGACCGGATTGTTTATCCTTACTTTTATTCTGGTATTGATTAGTCTGCTGCGTATGCGCCGACGTTCGCGTGTGGAACGTAAGAATATGGAGATGCTTGAGGAGACTCATAAGCGGCTGACACTTTCTATGGATGGAGGACGTATTTCGCTTTGGAATATACAGGGGGATACTATTGAATTTGATGAGAACTATACGCGTTTGGTGGGAATGGAACAGAGGACATTTGTGCGGACTGATTTCCTTAAATATGCGTATCCTGATGATGTATTTCTATTGAATTCATTGTACGAAACACTGCATCAATCTACAGATATGCAGGTTAGGCGTGTACGTTTCTCTTTCAGTGAAGAGAATTATCGCTGGTATGAACTTCGGTGTCGCAGTCTGAAAGATGCAAAGGGAAGGATAATGCTGGCAGGCATTATGCAGGATATTCAGATACAGGTAGAACGTGAAGAACAACTCATTCAGGCTAAGCAGATGGCCGAAAATGCTGAGTTGAAACAATCTTTCCTGAATAATATGAGCCATGAAATCCGTACTCCGCTGAATGCCATTGTAGGTTTCACCAATTTGCTGGTTGGCGAGGGGGGTGATGAGATTGAACCGGATGAGAGGAAGGCTATGCTTGAGAGCATTAACCGTAACAACGAATTACTCTTGAAACTGGTCAATGATGTGGTGGAAATATCACGTCTGGATTCCGGCAGCATGGATCTCGAAATAAAAGAATGGGACATGAGGACGATTGTGAAAGAGATTTATATGGCTTACCAGGCATTTATCAAGCCCTCGTTACAGTTTCATCTGGCTTTGGATGAGGATCTCTCTTTGCCTGTCAATATAGATCGTATGCGTTTTATCCAGGTTATTTCCAATTTTCTGGGCAATGCGGATAAGTTTACCCGGAGTGGTTCTATTACATTAGGATGCAAAGTGGATAAAAAAGGTCGGAAGGTCAGTGTGTATGTACAGGATACAGGGAAGGGAATTGATGAGAAAGAACTCATGATGATCTTTGACCGTTTTTATAAGACTGACGAGTTTGAACAAGGAAGTGGGCTTGGGCTTTCTATCTGTAAAGTCATTATTGAGAAGCTTTGCGGACATATAGAGGTACAGTCTGAAGTAGGAAAAGGAAGCTGTTTTACGGTTGTTCTATCTTTGGCGGATGAGGTATAAGACTTCTGACTCATAAGAAGAACTCCCCTACCGGTTTCCCGGTAGAGGAGTTCTTGTGATATTAATCAAATGTAGAAAGGGCTGATTAGTCTTTCAGTTTTGCGATGATGAAATCGCGGTTCAGACGGGCGATGTTGCTGATAGAGATGTTCTTCGGACATTCGGCTTCGCAAGCACGAGTATTGGTACAGTTACCAAATCCGAGTTCATCCATCTTGCTCAACATAGCTTTTGCGCGACGCAATGCTTCCGGTTTACCCTGCGGCAGCAAGTTCAGCTGGCTAACTTTTGCGGAAACGAACAACATGGCAGAACCATTCTTACAAGCAGCTACACAAGCACCGCAACCGATACAAGCAGCTGCATCCATAGCTTCGTCAGCGATTTGCTTCGGAATCAGGATAGCATTGGCATCCTGAGGAGAGCCCGTGCGCACACTAACGTAACCACCGGCTTGCATAATCTTGTCGTAAGCTGTACGGTCTACCATCAAGTCCTTGATGACCGGGAAACCGGCAGAACGCCAAGGTTCAACAGTGATAGTGTCACCATCGTTGAAACGACGCATATAGATCTGACAGGTAGTAGCACCTGTTGCAGGACCGTGAGGATGTCCGTTGATGTAGAGCGAACACATACCGCAGATACCTTCGCGGCAGTCATGATCGAATACAACCGGTTCTTTACCTTCAGAAATCAGTTGTTCATTCAAGATATCCAGCATTTCGAGGAATGAAGTGTCACCGGGGATATCTTTCATTTGGTATGTTTCAAAAGCGCCTTTTGCCTTTGGGCCTTTCTGGCGCCATACTTTCAGTGTGAAACTTATATTTTTATCCATTTTCTTTAATTCTTTAAATGTTCAACTTCCCGATTAGCTCTTATAGTTACGAGTCTGTACCTTGATTGCTTCGTAAACCAGCGGTTCTTTCAGCAACTCAGGAGCTTTTTCATCGGAACCTTGATATTCCCAGCAAGCAACGTAGAAGAAGTTTTCATCGTCACGTTTTGCTTCGCCTTCTTCAGTCTGGTATTCTTCACGGAAGTGACCACCGCAGCTTTCGTTACGGTTCAGAGCGTCGTAAGCAACCAATTCGCCCATGATAATGAAGTCGTACAGGCGGATAGCTTTATCCAGCTCTACGTTCATACCTTCCTTATCTCCCGGGATGAACAAGTCTTTTTCGAATGTCTTACGGATTTCTTTCAGTTTGGCAATACCGGTCTTCAGACCTTCTGCTGTACGGCCCATACCTACATATTCCCACATCACGTGGCCCAGTTCCTTGTGGATAGAGTCTACTGACTTCTTACCCTTGATGTTCATCATCCAGTTGATTTTTTCCTGGATAGCTTTCTCTGCTGCTGCGAATTCAGGCAGGTCGGTAGAGAAACGGGGAACTGTAATCTGGTCAGCCAGATAGTTCTGAATAGTGTAAGGCAATACGAAGTAACCGTCAGCCAAACCTTGCATCAATGCTGAAGCACCGAGGCGGTTGGCACCGTGGTCGGAGAAGTTACACTCACCGATAGCGAACAGACCCTTGATAGAAGTCATCAGTTCGTAGTCAACCCAGATACCACCCATTGTGTAGTGGATAGCCGGATAAATCATCATCGGATTATAATATTTCACACCGGCAATTTCTTTTGCCAGTTCACCCGGATTAACGTCAGTGATTTCCTCGTACATATCAAAGAGGTTGCCATAACGTTGAAGAACAATATCAATGCCTAAGCGACTGATAGCCTCAGAGAAATCGAGGAATACTGCCAAGCCTGTATTGTTCACACCGAAACCAGCATCGCAACGTTCTTTAGCGGCACGGCTGGCAACGTCACGCGGAACCAAGTTTCCGAATGCCGGATAGCGGCGTTCCAAGTAGTAGTCGCGGTCTTCTTCAGGAATATCGCTTCCCTTGATTTCGCCCTTCTGGAGTTTTATGGCATCTTCTTTCTTCTTCGGAACCCAGATACGACCGTCATTACGCAGAGACTCTGACATCAAAGTCAACTTAGACTGCTTGTCACCGTGAACGGGAATACAAGTGGGGTGAATCTGTACCATAGCCGGGTTGGCCATCCAGGCACCCTTGCGATAGCAAGAAACGGCAGCTGTACAGTTACAAGTCATTGCATTGGTAGACAGGAAGTATGCGTTTCCATAGCCACCGGTAGCGATTACTACTGCGTGTGCAGCAAAACGTTCCAGTTTACCGGTTACGAGGTTTTTAGCGATGATACCGCGGGCACGTCCGTCAACGAGGACAACGTCCTGCATTTCGTAACGAGTGTATAATTTTACGGTACCTACGTTTACCTGGCGGCTCAGTGCAGAGTAAGCACCCAGCAACAACTGCTGTCCGGTTTGGCCGCGGGCATAGAACGTACGTGATACCTGAGCACCACCGAAAGAACGGTTATCCAGCAAACCGCCGTATTCGCGGGCGAAGGGAACACCTTGTGCCACACATTGGTCGATAATGCTGTTGGAAACCTCAGCCAAACGGTAAACGTTAGCTTCGCGGGCACGGTAGTCACCGCCCTTTACTGTATCGTAGAACAAACGGTAAACAGAGTCACCGTCGTTTTGGTAATTCTTTGCAGCGTTGATACCGCCCTGTGCTGCGATGGAGTGTGCACGGCGCGGAGAGTCTTGAATACAGAAGTTGAATACTCTGAAACCCATTTCACCGAGTGAAGCGGCAGCAGAAGCACCTGCCAAGCCCGTACCTACCACGATGATATCCAAGCGACGCTTGTTAGCAGGGTTTACTAATTTCTGGTGAGCTTTATAGTTGGTCCATTTCTCAGCCACCGGTCCTTCCGGAATTTTTGAATCTATCTTAGTCATAATGCTATTACATTTTAATCGTTTACAATTTACAAATTAGCAAGCACCGCCGCACAATGATTTTGCGAAGAATACGACAACTACCAAGGCGAAACATACAACGACGATAGTAGAGTAAATGTTGGAGATGCATTTCCAACGGTTAATCCATACCTTGTTGTTCCAACCCAGGGATTGCATAGAACTCCAGAAACCGTGAGTCAGGTGGAACCACAGTGCGCCGAGCCAAATGAGGTAAAGCACTACGTATACCGGATTGCTGAATGTGTTCTGAATGTGATAAACACCGTTAGCGGCATAAGCCAGTGTAAGCGTGTCAGCATGCATACCCATGTTGTGCATCAACTCAGGAAGCTGCATTTTTGCCCAGAAGTTCACCAGGTGCAGACCCAGACCTACGATTACGATAAGACCCAATACGAGCATGTTCTGAGAAGCCCATTCCACAGTTTTGGGTTTATCAACTACGGCATAACGTTCGGTACCGCGTGCTTTGCGGTTCTGCATTGTCAGCCAGAAAGCGTAGATGATGTGAATAACGAAAAGGGCGGCCAAACCTACCGTAGCCACCAAGGCATACCAGTTTGCTCCCAGGAACTCACAAACCATGTTGTATCCCTCTGCCGAGATTAATGCAACCAGGTTCATCGCCATGTGAAACGTCAGAAACAGGACAAGGGCGATACCGGTAACGCTCATCACCACTTTCCTTCCTACAGATGAATTACTTAACCACATAAATGATTGAATTTAAATTATTTAATAGTTAGAAAATTTGCTTTTACTTAGGGTCTTACACTAATTTCCCGCAAAAATAGAAGAAATACATTGATTAAACAAGGAATTAAAGAAATAATTCCGTAATTCAGAGAATAGATAGAAGTTGACAAGTGAGTCAGGGAACAGGTTGACAAGGAAAGATTACTCTTACTCGTCAACCTGTTCCCTGGCTGAGTCGTCATTTTTTTCTTTTATAATGGTGATTTTCTCTCCGCTGGCAGCACGTTTTCGCAAGGAACGAGGGGTGTCTCCAAAGGAGTCCTTACAGAAATGAGCAAAGTGCGACAGAGAGTCGAAACCATAACGTGAACTAATCACGGAGATACGTTGCTTGGTGAATTGCAGATCGTTCAGAATACCTTCACGTTTCTTGTCCAGTATCCATTCGTACACCGGAACATTATACGTATTTTTAAACAAACGGCGGAATGTAGTGGTTGTATATCCACCCAAATGGGCGAATTCTTCCACATTCTTCACCTTGTCGTAGTTCTGCATAATGAAATAATGGAAACTTTCCGTATAAGTGCTGATGGGATAGAAGAACGTACTTATCTGGCGCAGGGGATAATAGCAGGTTAGTATGTAAACCAGTTCCTGGCGTTTGATGTCGAGATATTTCCCGCATGCGGAAGGCTGTTCTTTAAAATAGTCGGCGATATCATGCAGCAACCGCTCCAGTTTTGCATTCGCTATCAGCGGTGTGTAGGTCAGCGGAGCCTCAGAGCGTTCGAGGATTTCCTTGTAACGGTCTTCGCATATAAGTGGAAGTTCCGTAAACCAATAGGCGATATATTCCACCTCGGTCAGTGCTAACAACTCCATTTTTGAACCGATGGCTTGCAGTACACATTGTCTGCTCTGGAGCGTAGTGCCCGGGTATTCGTTACTATTTATCAACAATTCTCCCTTTAACATAAAGATCATGCAGTTCTGGGTACACTTCTCCGCCGAGAAATGCTGCCCCTGGGGATATTGGCGATATACCAATGTCCCGTCTGAGATTTTTGGGCATAGAGTACAATCTACTTGCCGTGTGCAAAGAGTGTCTTTTGTCATGAAATATAAGACGAATTACTAAAATTATGGCAACAAAGATAGAATTTTTTTGTGAATACTCTAACAAAATCGTCTATCTTTGCGGCAAACTATAAGAAAGACTACATGAAACGGACTATTTTTTTTGTATTTTTCGCATCATTACTTGTATTCAATGTTTCTGCCCAGAACTGGGACATTAATACTTTGCATAAAATAAATAGTTGGGATGGTAAGTTCATTCGTAATTATAATAAAATAATTTCTCGTACTGAACCCTATATTGCTGTGGGTGTTCCTGTGGCGATGGCATTGGCTGCCTGGGTGAAAAAAGACCGCGAACTATTGAAGGATGCTGTGTATGTAGGTACCAGTGTTGCCGGTGCTTTTGTTGTGACTTACGGCATGAAATATCTTATAGATCGTGAACGCCCGTTCGACCGCTATCCCGACCGGGTTCATGCTTATAGTCATGAAACCAGTCCTTCTTTTCCTTCCGGACATACGGCAACTGCTTTTGCATTGGCAACTTCACTTTGTGTGAAGTATCCGAAATGGTATGTAATCGCTCCATCTGCCTTATGGGCATGTTCTGTCGGGGTATCTCGTATGAATGAGGGCGTGCACTATCCATCCGATGTGCTGGCGGGTGCAGTTATCGGAGCCGGATGTGCTGTAGTAAATATCTATGTGAACCGTTGGCTGAATAAGTGGTTGTTCGGCAATTAAGAATTGCACTGTATCGGATCTATATATTCTGCGTATTGCATCTATATATCGGACGTGTTGCATCTATATATCCAATGCGTTGCATCTATATATCCAAGATGTTGGACATATAGACGCTGCAAATGGTTTATTAAAGTGGTAGTTTCTTCTCGTAAATCTTTTCGTTCAATAACTCAAGGGCTTGTTGCACGCTGTTGTTCGTGGTGTTTATCACCTGAAAGTATTCGTTCATATCCCACAGGTCACGGGCTATCAAGGCTTTCAACTGCGTCTTTATCAGAGGCAATGATTTGTTGTACTGCTCCTCGTTGAACTCAATCTTTTCTTTATCGGCGGCAGCGCGTATGTCCGCAAGCATCTGTTCGTCTATCTCAAATTTATTGTTGAAGGTATCGAACTTCTTATATTTCTCTTGGAGTTCTTTCCGGTTTTTCTCGATATACTTGGTTGTTGCTTTGATGACAACGCCTTTGGCAACCAGATTACGGTGATAATCGGTATATTGGGTTGTATCGATAGGTACGAAATAGTCGGGCATGATACCACCGCCACCATATACGGTACGTTTCAACTTCTTAGTGGAGTTCTTCAATGAATCAGGAAAATGGATACTGTCGGCATGCATCATTTCTCCACGGTTGAAGCGATCTACCAGTTCCATATTGTATTTCTCCTGGCCGTCATCTTTACTAAGGCCTCTGCCGTCCAGATTGGCTGTATGGTCGTACGGTTTCTGGATGCAACGTCCGGATGGGGTGTAATAACGGGCGATAGTCAAGCGGATCATAGAGCCATCGGGCAATTCGATGGGACGTTGTACCAGGCCTTTACCAAAAGTACGGCGACCTACAACTACGCCTCTGTCCCAGTCCTGTATGGCACCGGTTACGATTTCACTTGCTGAAGCGGAGTATTCGTCTACCAACACAATGAGGCGTCCGTTTTTGAAGTTGCCTGTGCCTTTGGCATAGAAATTACTACGCTGAGAGGTTCTTCCTTCGGTATATACAATCAGCTCTTTTTGTTGCAGGAACTCGTTGGCAAGATCAATTGCTGCATTCAAATAGCCGCCACCGTTGCCTTGCAGGTCAAGTATCAGGTCTTTCATTCCTTGCTTCTGTAGTTCTTTGAGGGCGGCGGTAAATTCTTCGGCGGTAGTGGCACCAAAGCGGTTGATACGAATATAACCGGTCTTGGGCTGTATCATATACGAAGCGTCCAAACTTAGAATGGGTATTTTATCCCGTTTTACAGTGAAGTATAAGGGATCGTTCACTCCGCGACGGACAATGGTTAGTTTTACTTCTGAGTCTTTCGGGCCGCGCAGGCGTGTCATTATATCTTCTGTGGACATTTTTACGCCGGCAATAGCGCTGTCGTTCACTGCCACGATACGGTCACCTGCCAGAATACCAACCTTTTCAGATGGTCCGTTGCTGACGGGCTGTATAATAAGTAATGTATCTTCTATCATCTGGAACTGCACACCGATACCTTCAAAGTTACCTTGCAACGGCTCGTTCATTTTCTTCACTTCCTCAGCGTCATTGTACGTGGAGTGCGGATCGAGCTGGGCGAGCATACGGATAATAGCTTCTTCCACCAGTTTATTTTCGTCTACCGAGTCTACATACAGATTGGCGATGGCAAATTCTGCCATTTGTAACTTGCGGGCAGCCAAGTTGCCCATATTCTGCGCCTGCATGGAAGCCATGGCACCGCATATACATATTATAAAGATAAGAAGTTTCTTCATCATTTTTTTTTGCTTATCACTTTTCACTAATTCACTAATCATTAAATATCCATTCCTTCGGGGATAAACTGGCTGATATCTTTGCCGAACTGTAGAAGTTCGCGGACAGTAGTCGAACTGATACATGTCAGTTCGGGTTCGGTAAAGAGCAAGATGGTTTCAATACCTGCCAGTTTGCGGTTGATATCGGCAATGGTCTCTTCATACTCGAAATCTTTCACGGTACGGATACCGCGAACAATAAACTGCGCGTCTACCTGCCGGGCAAAATCAATCGTCAGGCAATCATAGGAGTAGACCTTGATTCGTGGCTCGTTCCGGTAGAATTTCTGTATTATCTCCACGCGCTTCTCAATAGGGAAGTAGGTGTTTTTATTCTCGTTGATACCAATTCCAATAATGACTTCATCCATAAAAGTCAGTGCGCGGGTCACTACCGATGAATGTCCGATAGTGAAAGGATCGAATGTTCCCGGAAAGATTGCTCTTCTCATGATGCCAGATCTTCTTCTATAACCAGATTGTTAATAATAAAGTTTTGCCGTTCCATGGTATTTTTACCCATGTAGAATTCCAATAATTCTTTTACGAGGTCCGTTTTGCGTAAAGTAACTTGTTCCAGACGCATATCTTTGCCGATGAAATGCCGGAATTCATCAGGGGAGATCTCTCCCAGACCTTTAAAACGCGTAATCTCAGGATTGGGACTCAGTTCGGCAATGGCTTTTTGCCGTTCCTCTTCCGTGTAGCAGTAAATTGTCTTTTTCTTGTTGCGCACGCGGAACAACGGAGTTTGCAGGATATAGACGTGCCCTTTCTTTATCAGATCGGGGAAGAATTGCAGGAAGAATGTGATGAGCAACAACCGGATGTGCATACCGTCCACATCAGCATCGGTAGCGGCAATCACCTTGTTGTAACGCAATCCTTCAATGCCGTCTTCTATATTCAGGGCAGCTTGTAGCAGATTGAATTCTTCGTTTTCGTATACCACTTTCTTTGTCAGCCCGAATGAGTTCAACGGTTTACCACGAAGACTGAATACAGCCTGCGTATTTACGTCACGGCTCTTTGTGATGGAGCCGCTGGCAGAATCACCCTCAGTGATAAAGATGCAGGACTCGGATTCTTGTTCCTTTCCTTTGCCGTCATTGAGGTGGTAACGGCAATCGCGCAACTTGCGGTTGTGCAGGTTGGCTTTCTTTGCGCGCTCACGTGCCAGTTTGGTAACACCGGCAATGGCTTTACGTTCCTTTTCGGAGTCTTGTATCTTTTGCAGCATGACTTCCGCAACCAACGGATTCTTGTGGAGATAGTTATCCACCTCTGTTTTGATGAAGTCGCCTACATACTTATTCACGCTTACACCGCCGGGAGACATGGAGGGGGAACCGAGTTTGGTCTTGGTCTGTCCTTCAAATTGGGGTTCTTCCACATTGATGGCAATGGCGGCAACAATACCGTTGCGGATGTCGGCATATTCCTGGTTTTTGTTGTAGAACTCCTTGATGGTGCGGGCAATATGTTCTTTAAGCGCACTTTGGTGTGTTCCACCCTGTGTGGTATGCTGGCCGTTGACAAAGGAATAGTATTCCTCGCCGTATTGATTCGTATGCGTAAAGGCTATTTCAATATCTTCTCCTTTCAGATGGATAATATTGTAAAGGCCCTGTGCGGTCATATTGTCGTTCAGCAAATCTTCCAGTCCATGGCGTGAAATAATGCGCTGGCCGTTGTATATAATGGAAAGTCCTGTATTCAGGTACGTGTAGTTACGCAACAGCGTTTCCACGAAATTAGCCTGGAAGGAATAGTTCAGGAATAACGTGCTGTCCGGTTCAAAGAAGATATAAGTTCCGCTTTCCTCGTTACAGCTTTCCGTTACATCACTCTGGAGATTACCCTTTTCAAAGATGGCGATACGGACTTTACCTTCGCGATAACTGCGTACTTCAAAGCGGCTGCTAAGTGCATTCACAGCTTTGATACCTACGCCGTTCAGTCCGACACTTTTCTTGAAAGCCTTACTGTCGTACTTACCGCCGGTATTGAGTTTACTCACCGCTTCAATCAGCTTTCCTTGCGGAATACCACGACCATAGTCGCGCACACTGACACGGAGATTATCCTCAATGTTAATCTCGATCCGTCTACCAGCACCCATTTTGAACTCATCGATGCTGTTGTCCATTACCTCTTTTAGCAATACATAGATACCGTCGTCGTTCTGCGTACCGTCGCCCAAACGACCGATATACATACCCGAACGGACACGGATGTGCTCCATGTCGTCCAAATGACGAATGTTGTCTTCCGTATATTCTACATTGCCTTCGGGCATCAGTCCGTTGATTTCTTCCATAACAATTTAATGAAGAGTGAGGAATGAGGAATGAAGAATTTGGCTACGCTGTGATGCCGCATGGCAATTCTTCATTCTTCATTCTTAATTATTAATTTCTTTCACAAACGCCCTGCGCCGTTTATGTTGTTTGGTTTCAAAGTATTCCCATTGGGCTTGTACTTTGCCATTCATTTCAAGTTCAGGGTTGCTTTCTGCAAATATAAAACCTAATTTCTGATAAACAGGAATTAAATCGGAAAATAACAATGCGTTAACACCTTTGTTCTGGTACTCCGGCTTCACGGCAACAAGCAATAAATCCAACATTTTGGCACGCCGTTTCATGAACAGTGCTTTCAGCAGATAGTACCACCCGAAGGGTAATAATCGCCCATGAGCTTTCTGTAGAGCTTCGGACAGGGATGGCATGGATATGCCTACGCAAATAAGCTGGTCATCGGCATCTGTGATAAGCGTCACCATGCGGAGGTCTACGATGGGGAGATACATTTTCACGTACTGGTCAATCTGCCGTTGGGACAGAGCGGAATAACCGAACAGGGGCTTATAAGCTTCGTTCATCAACTCAAAGATGGCCTGTCCATAGTCGCGGGCTATCTTTTTCGCTGATGTATATTTTTTAATCTTGAGGTTATATTTACGCTGGATAAGGTCGGAGATACGTTTGTGTTTATCCGGTATGGCTTCCGGAATGTAGATCTGATATTCCACCCAGTCAGCTTCCTTTTCAAATCCCATGCGCTCCATGTGTTGCGGGTAGTAAGGATAATTATAAATGGTTGCCATGGTGCTGAGTTGGTCGAAGCCTTCTACCAGCATACCTTCTGCATCGAAGTCAGTGAAGCCCAACGGGCCTTGTATATGAGTCATTCCACGTTCTTTTCCCCATTCTTCTACCGTGCGGATCAATGCATCGGATACTTCCGGGTCATCAATAAAATCGATCCAGCCGAAACGGACGTTTTTTTTATCCCAGGTTTTATTGGCCTTGTGGTTGATTATGGCAGCTACGCGGCCCACTATTTTATTGTCTTGGTAAGCCAGGAAATACTCTGCCTCACAGAATTCAAACGCCGCATTCTTCTTTTTATTGAAAGTGTTGAGCATGTCATCGTAGAGATCGGGAACGGAGTAGGGATTGCCTTTGTATAGCCGGTAATTGAAGCGGATGAACCGTTTCAATTCTTTTGTTGTGGAAACTTTTTTGATTGTTATTGCCATAATTTTATGTCTAATGAAGTGGCAAAGATACATGATAATCTTTAAAATACCACGCGGCGGAGATAAAAACTAATCTATTTCTGTATGCTTTTCCGATACTGTAAAGGTGTCATACCTGTATTTTTGAGGAAAGCACGCCGGAAGGTGGAAGTGGAGTTAAATCCGGAACGTTCGGCTATCTCATCTATATTCATGGTATAGGGGTAGGTGGTTAGTAGTTGCTTGCCGGCTTTCTCGATGCGCAGGTTGTTGATATAGTCGTAGAAAGTGATATTCAGCTTATTGTTGAAATAGGAGGATAAATAGGTGCGGTTGGTTCCGATGGCATTAGCTACATCGCTGATAGTCAGTTTAGGATTCAGGTAGAGTTGCTGTTCTTCCATCACTTTCAGTAACTCTTCCCGGAAAGCGTAATAAGAACCGTTTTCCTGTTCTGTTCCGCTGGTCTCGTTCTCTTCTACGGGGGCTTTAGCCAGGAGGTTGCCTTTCAGGTTGTTAGGCATAGGGATACTGATCTGATAGGCTGAATAATGGATAATAACAAACCACAATACGACGGAAGAAATATAATAAATAGTATCTCCCCAGCCTGTAATATTCATGCTGGTATATACCCATGTCAGCAGGCAGATGGCGAGAATAAGTGTGGCTTTCTTCAACCATGCCACATCGATATGTTCCGAATAAGAGTAGTTGTTGCGTATGTATCGTTGGTAGCGTCGGGCAGCGAATGTAACTATGAGTACAATAACGGCGCTATAGAGTAGAATGAATCCGAAATAGAAAGGGAAAATGGGGGCATAGAAGGTACACAAATAAACAATTGTAAATATGAGGTAAGGGCTAAAAAGTAAAAAGATCTTCTTCCAGTTGAGCCATCCGGGCGCTGTTAATTCCAGCAGATAGAAGGAGCAGGCGGCAACTGCCCATCCGTCAATGAATAGCAGGGAGTTGACCAGTTGTTCGGTTTTCAGTGAAGGAAAATAGAGTAATATATCTTTGAACTCCAATAATGCCCAGAAAGCAAGGGTGAGTCCCAGTATGCTCTGTATCCGTGAGCGTGGCTTATGTGTGAGCAAACGGAAACTGACATATCCGAAAAACATGAATGCAGCTCCGTTCATGAAGTATGATATATTGATGCCTTCCATTAAACGTTGTAAATGAGTACGGTGGTGTATGCTATATAACAAAGTATCAGTATGCTGCCCTCTATGCGGGTAATGGTGCGTTTGGCGAAGAACAATCCGAATATCCATAGCAGTATGCTGGAGCCTACCAGTACTAATAGATCCATATTCGTGATACCCGTCAGGTGCAACGGTGTGATGGAAGCGCTGCATCCCAGCACGAAGAAGATGTTGAACAGGTTACTGCCAATCACGTTTCCAATGGCAATTTCCGGATTCTTCTTTAAGGCGGCGACAATGGAGGTTGCAAGTTCGGGCAGGGATGTGCCGCCTGCTACCAAAGTCAATCCGATGACGGATTCGCTTACTCCCAGGCTGCGTGCAATGCCACTGGCACCATCTACGAAGAAACTGCCGCCGGCAATCAGTGCCACCAGCCCACCTATTATATATAGTATGGATCGCCACATGGGAAGTTGTTTGATTTCCTCTTCCGTCTCTCCCTCTTTTTTCCCTTGAAAAGCGATGGCAAAGGTATATCCGAGGAAGATCATGAAAAAACAGAGCAGCAACAGTCCGTCTGTAGTGCTGATTATATTTTCAGAACTATGATCCAGCAAAACATCATTCGCGCAAATCAGCAATACTATGGAGGATAGGATACAGAGTGGGATTTCCTTACGCAGCGTATTTCCGGAAATAACAATAGGAGCGAAGAGTGCCGTGCAGCCTACAATCATCAGTGTATTGAAGATGTTACTGCCTACAACGTTTCCGATGGCGATGTCCGCACTGCCTTTCAGGGCCGAAGAGACGCTGACCGTCAGTTCGGGAGCGGAAGTCCCGAAAGCTACGATGGTGAGCCCGATAACAATGGAGGGGATGCGGAAACGCTTGGCGACGGATGCGGCTCCGTCTGTCAGTCCGTTGGCCCCTAAAAGGATGAGGAGAAGTCCTCCGATAAGACAAAGAATATCCATGAGAATTCTGTTTTTTGTGCAAATATAATTAATTCCTTTTATGAAAAGTGAAAAACATTCCGTATGTTTGGCACGTTAATCAATTTGTTGTTTTTAAGTAACCTGATTAAGGGCTATTATATGAAGGGAATACGTGCGTTATGTCTTTGGTTCTTGCTGTTGCCTGCGGGCGTTGCATCTGCCCAGTTGGTAGAGAAGGTTTTAGATATCTTTAATGAAGATACTTTGGGGAATGTTGTTGCCCAAAGGGCGGATACAGACTCGGTTTATCTGCTGAAGATGAAAGAGGATTTGGAGGTTGCAAGGCTGAATGAGGCTAATCTCAGGATGGAGATAGAGCAAATGAGGCTGAGATATGATGCGGCGGACTCCCTGAAACTGGCAAAGCAGCGATTGCGTATTGATTCGCTCAGGCGGGTGACGCCGGGTGTGCCGGTAGTGGTGGAAGGCGATACGCTGTATTACCTGTTTGCCAAGCGTGGTGGACATACTCCGCAGCAACGTGCCGAAATGAATGCAGCGGCAATAACGGAGCTGGGTAAACGGTTTAATTTGCAACCCGACTCGGTTTATACCGAAAGTAGTGATATTGTCACCGATCTGATGTATGGGAATAAAGTTCTGGCCTCGTTCATAGATCAGGATGGTCTGTGGGAAGGTTGCTCGCGCGACCAGTTGGCGGCTGCCAAGCGTAAGGTGATCGTAGACAAGCTGAAGGTGATGAAGGACGAACATAGTCTGTGGCAGCTTGGCAAACGTATTCTCTATTTCATTCTTGTAATCATAGGCCAGTACCTGCTGTTTAAACTCACCACCTGGTTGTTCAATAAGCTGAAAGTGCGTATTCAACGATTGAAGGATACCAAACTAAAACCTATCTCCATTCAGGAATATGAATTGCTGGATACGCAGAAGCAGGTGAATCTGCTTGTCTTCCTGGCAAATCTGTTGCGATATGCCGTAATGCTGCTCCAGCTGATATTAACAGTACCGCTACTTTTCTCCATATTTCCTCAGACAAAAGATCTTGCTTATAAGTTATTCTCGTATATATGGGACCCTATAAAGAGCATCTTCCTGGGTATAGTAGAATATGTTCCTAATCTGTTTACCATCTTTGTGATATGGCTTGCCGTGAAATATCTGGTGAGGTTGGTGCATTATCTTGCCAGTGAAATTCAATCGGAACGGTTGAAAATAGGTGGTTTCTATGCCGATTGGGCTATGCCGACGTTTCACATTGTGCGTTTCCTGCTTTATGCGTTTATGATTGCTATGATTTATCCCTATTTGCCGGGTTCCAAGTCGGGTGTTTTTCAGGGGATATCGGTCTTCGTCGGCTTGATTGTTTCGTTGGGTTCGAGTACGGTGATCGGGAATATTATTGCGGGATTGGTAATCACCTATATGCGTCCCTTCAAGTTGGGCGACCGCATCAAGCTGAATGATACTACGGGAAATGTAATAGAGAAGACTCCGTTGGTGACGCGCATCCGTACACCGAAGAATGAGGTGGTGACGATTCCGAACTCTTTCATCATGTCTTCGCATACGGTAAACTTTAGTCAGTCGGCACGCGACTATGGACTGATTATTCATTCGGAAGTGAGTGTGGGGTATGATATTCCCTGGCGGAAGACGCATCAACTTCTGGTTGAGGCCGCTCTGAATACACCCGGAGTGGTAGATGATCCGCGTCCGTTTGTATTGGAAACGTCTCTTCAGGATTATTATCCGGTCTATCAGGTGAATGCTTATATAAAGGATGCCAACCAGTTGGCGCAGGTGTATTCCGATTTGCATCAGAATATCCAGGATAGATTTAATGAAGAGGGCATCGAGATTATGTCGCCGCACTACATCGCTACGCGCGACGGTAGTGAGACGACGATACCCAAGGATGATCTGAGGGGGAAGAAATAAACCTTATCCGGTGCAGAGGTGGATTATTTTCCCCGTAGGGATGAAGGTGATAAAGAAAATGAAGTGCATGCCTGAATTATTTCAATCGTTTTTTATTCTCATCATTTTCTAGTATTCTCATTTGTTGAATAGCTATTTGGTTGAGTTTAATTAGCCGTTCACCTTGGGGAATACCTTGATCAATAAATACGGCATTGAGGTTCTCCATGTTCGAGAGGCAAATAAGTTCATTGATGGAAGCGTAGTCACGGATATTTCCTTTTAGTTCGGGATGTTGCTCTCGCCATGTTTTAGCTGTTTGCCCAAACATAGCCACATTAAGCACATCGGCTTCTTCGGCATAAATAATGCTTGCTTGCTTAGCTGTTACTTCTACTGGAATAAGATTCTGTTTGATAGCGTCAGTGTGAATTATCCTTATGGGCATAAGTGCCACCATATCTTCCAGCTTTTGATATTATGCCAATAGCTCCAGTTCGTTCTATCCATGTTTTAACTGATAGAACAAAATTGTTACTACCAGCCATATTTTTAATTGTACCGAATTCGGTACAATTAAAATGTGAGTTGTATAATATTTCCCATTCACCGATATATTCAAGTGTACTTTTTAAGCTAAGCCATCTGAATATTATGTGCTCTTGCATTTGACTACGTGCCATATCGGTTAATCAAATATAATCCTGGTCGTTATTTGTTAGAACTGTAATTTCTGTATTTTGTACTTTTATTTTAGCCATGTAGATTTAAGTTATTTGCATTCAACGTCGAAGTTACCTGTTTATGAGAATAATTTCAGATTTGCTTTTCAGAAATCACGTAAAGCTGACAATAAAGACATCCTTTTTCATGAAAACAGGAATGTCCTCCTCCTGCTTTACCGTGCCAGCACAATCTCCGAATACGGATAAACGCCTGGGAATAACCTCAAGTTCCACTCTTTCTTCAGTATATCGTAAACCCCAATCATTTGATCGCTCCTCCCGGTGGACAGCACATAGAGTTCCTGTGTATTCGCATCTTTCATATGCGTTGCTATTGAACATGCATAGTCGGGAGAGGTAGCAAAAGGCTCTGCCATACTCATGGTGGTGGTATTCCAAAGGCGGAATTCCGTTCCGCTGTCGGTTACTACGGCATATCCGCCGCTAAGTGTATACTTCATACTTCCTGCATCTTCTACAGGCACCATTATCCAGAAAGGAATCAGGGCGGTGGACTGTAGGGGGGCTAAAGCGTGCATGCTATGCTTTCCAAGGTCTACTACAACAGGAGAAAAGGTGCCGTTGCCGTTGTCTGCCGAAAGCAACAGATTGCTACCCGTTATCACGCCGGTATAACGGGCCAGGGCTTCGGATTTCATGCCGTCGGGCAACTTTATGCTAGGGATTGCAGGATAGTCACTTCGGGTGTTGGCCCAAGAACTGACAACGTGTGTCGACACATGATTCGGGTCGACTTCCTGTATCGCTACTATATTATTATAGCTGGTGCAGAGGGTCACAGTTTGCCCCAGTTCCGCCCACTTCCAGTAGTTCATGGACAGGTCGTAGTTGGCGATGTTCCGGTTTCCTCCCTGCGATTGAATCCCGCAGAGGGTTAAACTTCCGGAGATGTTGGCTGCACAAGAGAATTCTTTGCCATCCGTGAATTGTTCCACTCTTGTAATCTTTCCCGTTCCGCGTTCTATGTGTTCGATGGAGTAGGGATAGTCTGTATTGGATTTGGAATTGACAATGCCGTAGAGCTGGAACTCTTCGGGCGATTGTCCGTCTTTCACCGCAATCTTTCCCAGTGACATCATTTCACCAGAGCGGCGCAGGAATACTTCTGTGGTAGAGGCCGGGTAGTGTCCGGGTGCCAGGAGCGTGATACTGGTGGCTGTTTTCTCCGTGATGACGGCCGATACGCCGCGCGCATATCCTTCGTCAAAGAGCGGGTGGTCTACGAGTGGCCAGCGGATATCAAGCATGATGTCATCGTCCGTCTGAAAGCCTTGTGCTTTGATGGTTACTTTGTCGCCGGGAGTGAACTCGATTCCCGGGTCGGGCATCACGATGTCGGTTACGAAAATGGGTTGTTCGTCTTTGTCCTTGTCTTTGTCACATGCTGCAAGTAGCAGGCCCAGCAGCAGGAAGAGATGTATCTTCTTCATAGCGTTTATCTGTTATTGTTGGGACAAAGTTATCACTTTCCATTTGTGTTCTTCTAATTTTATTTTCCTTTTTTCTGTTTTCTTTGTGTGCCTTCGCATCGGACTAAGTATTGGGGGAGTACATTGTTTGTTCAATCGGACATCTGTTGGTGTCCGTTAATCTTATTGTTCTGTTGTGAATATTGTTGTCATTCCCCGTTTTATACGGAAAGACAGGACAAACGGCCTGAATAAAAAATCTGGAAACCTTCCCGATACTGATGGAAAAGAATGCAAGGAAATGACTTGACGGATGTTCAAAAAGAAAGATGTAATTCTGATTATTCACTATTCTGTATGTGTTACTTTGATAATCCTATCCAAATTTATATGTAAAGAGACTAAAAGATATCAAAACGTTCTTTTAAAAATGTCGGAGAAAAGCCTGAAAGTAGGAGCTAAAACAGCTTTTAGGAGAAGATTCTCCTCCCTATTTTATAGGAAAACCTCCTTTCATACTACAAGGCTACACCCTTTTGGGCGGATAGCTACACCTTTCGGGGTGGATGGCTACACCCTTTGGGGGAAATGGTGTAGCCTTCTGAGCAACACAATTCTCCATGTAACGTCCCGTTTCCTACCGTGGGGAAACTGCAAACTATTGTATCAGAGTAGCTTGCAAGTACTGTTAGAAAACTACTAATTATAAGCACCAATCAGATGCAATGCCTAAGTTGTCCGGTGCAGGTAGCAGATAACGGACAAAAAGGTATATAAAGAAGAAAGCTAACACTACAGACATTCTTTTTCATGGAAGAAGGAATCTCTTTTCGGACCGTCTTATTTCTTCCGCGTCACAGCATGCAGCACATTCCCCTTCTTATCAATCATCCGTAGCGTCAACTCTTTCTTATCGGCAGAGACAACGGAGAAGCCCGGTTCCGGGTTGCAGAATACCGTTCCTTCCGTCGGTTTCACTTTGCGGGACAGGGAACCGGCGGAGTTGACAATATAATCAATATCGCTTCCCGGTTTGCGGATGTGCTGGAAGTTATGGATATGCCCGCAGATGTACATATCTACTTTATGCTTGCGTAGTATGGGGTCGAGGCGAGCCTGCATATCTTGGCGTTCGCTGTCGTCCTTCGAGGTTTCGGCATAGATGGGGTGATGTCCGGCGACGATTACCCAGTCCTCTTTGGCGGTAGTCAATACGGAGTCAATCCAGGCGAGTTGTTTCTGCAAGTCCTGCTTGCAGGCATCGGGATAGGTGGCTGAGTCGTTGCGGTATTTGTCCATCATGGGGGCGGTGTCCACCCAGACGATACGGAGGGTGATGCCGTCGTCCTCGAATGCTTTGGTATAGTAACGGGCGGGCATGGTCCAGCGGCGGCTGACGTTGGTGTAGTCCATTACGGCTTGCGTGTTGCCGCGGTATTCGTGGTTGCCAAGTACGGGAAACCAGTCTATCATTAGTTCCGGGTGGGAGTAGATGAGTTCGTAGTTAGTCATCCACAGAGGGTCGTTCACGCTGCGTACGCCTTCAAAATGGTGGATGTCTCCGGTGGCGACTACGAATTCGGGACCGACTTCTTCGGCCATGGTTCCCATCAGTTCGGCTATGGGCTTTTGGTCGTAGTAGCCATTGCGGCCGAGGTCGTTGGCGACGTAGAAGTTGAATTTCTTGTCGAAGATGGAATAATCCGTTATCTGTGCGGTTGCCCAGTTGCTGAGGAGGACAACTAAAAAGAGAAAGAATACTTTTTTCATTATTATATTGATTTGATTGTTTATTATTTGTTGGCGGAATTAATTTGCTTCCTTGCTGTGCGGTTATGAATTAATTCACCACAGAGTAACACAGAGTATCACAGAGTTTAATCAATTTGAAATCAAAAGAATAGAACTCCGTGATACTCTGTGTTACTCTGTGGTGAAAACTCATTACCATTCCGTTTTGAATTCATTTCGTCAACAAGTTGTTATTGAATAGTAATTCAAAAGTTGATTTTTACGCCTGCATTTACCTTTATGCCGTAGTGTTCGCTCTGCATCGTCCGCTCCTTCGTTCCTTGATAGTAGCGCAAGGGCTGGTTCAGCAAATTGGTGGCTTCGGCATAGAACGTTGTTTTCAGTTTCTTTCCGAAAGTATAGCTGGCGTTGGCATCCATATAATTCACTGCGTCGTAATAGCGGTCGTAGAACTTCTCCGCTCCCATTTCGTCGATAAATGCCGATGCATAGTTGTAAGAAAGGCGGAGGCTCACACCGGATTTCTCAAAGAAGAGCGAAGCATTGGCCGTGTGTTCCGGAGAACCCGGCAGGCGCAGACCACTTTCATTCTCACGTCCCTCGAAGTTGAAGTTATCCACGCGGGAGTAAGAGTAAGTGTATGTTCCGTAGAAGCCGATGCACTTCAAGGCTGGAGCTATGAAACTGAAATCGCGTTGATAGGCTACTTCCACACCTAGCAAATCAGCGTTGCCCGAGTTGCGCGGCTGGCTGAACTTGGTATACGTGGTTCCGTTGTAATTGTAGTTACGCATAGTCTGGTCTACGATGAAATCATTGATTTTCTTGTAGAAGATGCCGGCACTGACAAGACCGATGCTCTTGAAGTAATACTCACCGCTCAGGTCGAAGTTATAAGAAATGGTAGGTTTCAGGCCCGGATTACCCAAAGAGATGGAGTTGTCGCTACGCTTAATCGTAATGTTCGGTGCCAGGGCGGCATACTTAGGCCGGGCAATTGTATTGGTGAACGAGGCGCGCACCTTGAAATCATCATTTACATCATACTTCACAAGAACGGAAGGAAGCACATTCAGGTAACTGTCCGACTCGTAGGCTGTGCGGGTGGTCTTGTCATCGTCCGCATCATACTGGCTACCCGAATATTTCACATGCGTATTCTCCAGACGCAGTCCCAGCATCAAGTCCCATTTCTTACCCAGTTTCTGGTCGAAGCGCAGATAACCTGCCGCAACGGTTTCTTTGGCGTTGAAGTTGGTGGCAAGCTCTTCCTGTACCTGGTTCTTTTCAAACAGACTTGCATTGTTCAAGTCAAGTTCTCCCAGATACTCCTTGCTTATGAAGCTACCGGCTTTATATTGTTTGCCCGGTATGTATCCGTCCCGGTTCTGGTCTACGGCAGCCGCCAGACTGGTTTTATCGAAACCGTCTTCATCCAGTGGGGTGTATTCGTAGAAGTCAATCTCTTTATCTTTAGTCTTATGCACCACCTTAGTTCCGAAGCGCAGATGATTGCCGAACTTTCCTTTCGTGAGTGGTAAACTAAAGTCGAGTTTGAACTTGAAGTCCTTCTCTTGAATATCTTCCTGTTGCTCCGTCACCTCTTTCAGACTGAAATCGTCGTTCAGATACATAGCCGAACCTTCCTGCGGGGTAAGCAACGGCTTGCGCTCATCGCTCAAATCCATTGTGAACTTCTGTTTCTTCAGTTGATAGTCGATGTAGCGTTCGTTGGGACGTTCTTCGCTGGCTTTGGCGTAGTTGACGCTCCACTTCGTGTCCAGTTTGCCGAAGAGGTGCTCGCCGCCGAGGGTGAAGTCCATCGTGCGCTGACGTTCCAGGCGGGCGTTGCGGTTGTCGGGCGTGCCACCTTTGGTCTGTACGCGTACGGCGCCTTTGTTGTTGATGGAACAATATTCGTTGCCGTTATCATCTTCTTCCAGGTTGATACCTTTCACGTTGAGGCGGTAACGGTTTTCCCAGTCGTTGCGGTTGTTGAAGATGCCTTTGAAAGTCAGTTTGTGGTTCTCGTTGATGTCCCAGTCCAGTGCGGCGGAGTAGCTTTGGCGTTCGCGGGTGACGTAGTATTGGCGCACCTGATAGTCGGTGATGCAGAGTTCTCCGGTTTCTACGTCCTTGTCCCATACAAATTCGATGTCATCCGAGCCGGAGGGGGAGTTCTGATAGGAAGCGGAAAGAATGAATCCCAGTTTGTCGTTGAAGAAGCGGTCGCCATAGGTGAAACCCAGGTTCAGTTGCGCTTTGTCACTAATCCAGTTGTAGCCCGTTCCGGCGGTGGCACTGATGAAGCGTTTATAAGGAGAGTTCTTCGTAATCAGATTGATGGAACCGCCGATGGCGTCGGCATCCATATCCGGGGTGACTACCTTGTTCACTTCGATGGTCTGTATCATATCTGCCGGGATAAGGTCCAGTTGCACGTTGCGCGTATCACCTTCGGCAGAAGGGACGCGGTTGCCATTGATAGTGACGGAACTCATGTCGGCGGAGGTGCCGCGTACTTGTCCGAAGCGGGCTTCACCCTGGTCGTACTGTACGTTGATACCCGAAATGCGTTTCAATGCATCGCCTATGTTGGAGTCGGGAAACTTGCCTACCTGGTCGGCAGACACTACATTCTTGATGCCGAGGCTGTTCTTCTGCGAATTGACGGCGCGACGTTGCCCTTGGAAAGCACCACCTACCACTACTTCCTGTAGTTCCACTCCTTCGTTCATCACTACGTCTTTCTCTAAAGTGCGTCCTTCGGGAATGGTTATTTTCAGCTCTACGGGCGAGTAACCCACATAACTAACTTTTACGGTATACGTCCCCGGTTCCAGATTGGGGAAAGTGTAGAAGCCGTTGACGTCGCTCGTCACTCCGGCGTGCAGTTTCTCGATGTAAATGGAGGCACCCGGAAGGGTTTGTTTCGTGGCATCTATGATGCGGCCGCGTACAGTGCCCTGTTTCACTACGTTTACTTTCTCGTCGGCTTTTGCCGTGCTGCCGACTGTTACAAATAAGAATAAGAGCGTGAATACTTTAACAATGTGTTTCATACCTGTTGTCATTCGTTGATTAATTTGTCGCAAAAGTAGAGACGTGGCGTTTCATACGTTTTGCGGCAAATTTAAGAATCGGTAACAAATATGATACATTCCGGTTACAAGGCTGATGTGGGGGATATATATTTCCGTTTTTTTCGTAACCGAGTATTAAAGTTCGATGTTTGATTATTCTTGCAATTTAATGCATGCCACAAATCCCCCTTCCGGTAGCCACTCTGTTTCCAGCTTGTCGGACTTGCTTACTTGACTGCCAAACGTACGTATCTGAGTGGCTTCTTTCCCGTCTGTAAACAAGTTCATTTGATAGTTGGCATTTTGCAGGAAATCTAAAACGACAGTGAGTTTCTTATGGGAAGTTGTTCCGTTGATTCCTGCCAAATACCATGTTGTTCCTTTCCTGCGTGCCATTACGACATATTCTCCCGGATACCCTTCAATAAACCGGGTGTCATCCCATGCCGCCGGTACAGTGCTCATAAATGACTTTATTTCATCAGATAATTGGTAAAAGCTTTCCGGTCTGTCTGCCCAATGCTGTATGCCGGATTCGAAAATGACAGATAGAGCCAGCTCATGAGCATATGTAGTACGGTGAGGATGTTGTGAATCAGTGAAAGCTACAGGAGTATAGTCCATGGGACCCACTACATTTCTGGTGAAGGGGTAAGTACAGTTCAGGCGTGATGCAGCTGTTGTCATATAAGAGCTGTTGTTATACTGTTCTGCTCCGTATACTGCCTCCATTGACATCAGATGCGGATAGGTGCGACTCCATCCTCTGGGTAAGGTGCAACCATGGAAGTTGACCATCAGTTTATGTTTTGCCGCATCTTCCAGAATGTCTAAGTAGTAATTGACCATATGTTGCTTGTCACTTTCGAAGAAATCGACCTTAATACCGGTAAATCCCATTTCTTTGAGTTTTCTAAATTCTCTATTCCTATTTTCTTTAGTTATCAATCGGTCTCTTGGAGTACTCGACACGCGATTGTGTGTTCCTCCGGAATTGTACCAGATGAGAGGTTTGACACCTTTGGAAACTGCGTAATCTGCCGCATCTTCAAGGGTGCCTCCATTTTGCATCTGATCCCATTCCCAGTCGAACAGAACATATTCCCAATGCATTGAAGCAGCCAAGTCAACATACTCACAACATTTTTTGTAATCTTTTGTCCCGTGATTGTACGCCCAATATATCCATGATGCTGATCCCGGTAGAATCCAGTCTGTTTCTGTTAGAAAACAGGGGGTACTTACATCTTCTACTAAAGTTGATTCAACAATATTCTTTAGTTCTCCTAAAATGATAACTCTCCAGGGAGAGAACCATGGGGTTTGGGTTGCCGGATGTATGGAGCCTACTCCATTCCCTTCTTCCCTGTGTGGATAGGCTATTTGATAGAACTCACTATGAGCGGTATTCGTCAAATGTGTGGCACAATAATTCCGGTCGATATTAGCTTCTGTCAGCAGTGCCCAGCATCCGTTGTGGCGAATTAATGCAGGGTATCCCCACTCTCCTTGTGAGACATTTTCTTTTTCGTGCGGGAAATCTCCTTCATAGTGCGGAACGTATTTCTGCATCCATCGGTCGCTTTCCCTGTGAATGCGATAAGTGGTGAATTCATTTATGAAAAGAAGAGAATCGGATTGATTTTCAGATAAAGCATAACGGAAACAGACTCCATCATTATACACTCTGAATTCAATATCCAGTTTCTGCTTTTGTGAATTCTCCAGATACATTGTGAATGCATTTCCAATGTTACTGCAAGAGCTCTTCTTCCCATGGATGGCGGAGTATTGCTCTCGGATTGCAGCTTCTTCTGAGAATCCCAGACATTTCATACTGCCATAGAATGTTTGTTTTTGCTCTTGTACGCCAAATCTGATTTCGGGGATGATTGTTCTTCCCTGATATTGGACTGTTGCCATTATATGTTCCTGCTCCTGATTTATCACTAACCGTATGTTTCTGTCCGGAGAGTATAAAGATTGCAGGCACTTGGCCGGAAGAGGCATATTACTTGCCAAGAGTAACGATAAAGAAATAAATAGTTTTCTGAACATAGCTTTTGGGAGATTAAAGTACTGAAATTTAATGTGATTTAGTATCTATATATTTAGAACTTTACCGGAATGATTATCATAAACCATTCTCGGTAAAGTTCAATACCTATTGAAAACCTTATTCTATTTTAATCTGTATTATTCACTCAAATCCTCTCCCCAGAACGTTATTTGCTGGAAGTGAACCGTATGTTTGCCACTGAATGTTTCTGATGTTTTCCACCTTATATATCTTATAGGCGGAGTGTCTTCCGGAAACATGAACAATTCTCCTGCTTTCGCATATTCAATGTCTTCCGTTGTTAATGTCTTGTCAAATACTCCCGATGGCTTTACACTTTCACAATCCATTAGTTTTATCCATCCGTCCCAACTTCCATCGGCAGGAGGAGTGTCAGCTCTCCCGTAAAGTTCCCATTTTCTGGGATTGTCTCCTTTTTCGTATAAATAAGCTTCTTGCAAGCGTTGCCAATATCTATAACGATCTGGTTTTGTCAGCACTCCCAAATCAAAAGTGAACCATTGTGGCCATCCTTCTGCATCACTGCTGTGGCACATGCTATTTGCTTCCCAATTCGTATTCCCGTTCCAGATTCTGGACAGAGAGAATCCCCAATAATTCATTTTAGCATCTGTAGGTAATATAACCTCTTTAAAATTGTTTTTATTGAGTTGTATTACAAAGTTATCCGGTACATTTCTTTCTGAAGGTTTGGAATAAAATACATCTATGGCATCTTCTACGGGGATGTACTCTGTTTTCCAGGTTATAGTGCTTCCCGGGATGCATCCTTTTAGTAAAGTGCTGTTTTCATTTATAGGTACAGAAATTGTTTTTTGTCCTTCATCTGTAGTGTAAGTAACCTCACTTTTTATGGCTCCTTCTTCGTTGAGTGGTCTCCAGGTTATCATGAATCCTTCTCGTTTATATGCTTCAATTTGAACGATACTTCTATTCATCAAAGACTGCTCATAGAAATCTCCATATACATATCCTTGAGTCGTTGTAGGTAAAGACCTGTTTCCTTTTGTATCCATGGTTGTAAAGGTAAAATTATATTGCCCTTCCGACAAGTCATCTAGGATGATCGAAAAGACCTCCAATTGTCCTTCCCGTTGAACAGGGACTTCTTTTGAACCGGTTGTTCCATCCGGGGCTTTCCACTCAATTAAACATTGTTTTTGAGTAACTCCATAATATAAAGTTCCATTCAACTGAATGCGGTTTTTACCGGGATTAGCATAAGGAGAAACCAATTTGCCTACATAAACAGTTTCTCCCTCATCCAGATACCCCTGTATATTATCCAGCATGCCGTCACATGATGCAAATAGTATCGTGACGATAAGAAGGTATATAGTATTCAATATTTTCATTGTTTCTTATGGTTTAAATTTTTATTTTATTCAATAACATCTTCTTGTCCGTAGAACGTTACTTCCTGGAAATGTATGAATTGGGCACCGGTAAATGTTTCGAGCCCTTTCCAGCGGATATAACGGACAGCCGGTGTACTCGGTGGAAACTCGAACTCTTCTCCGGCAGCAGCATATGCTTTGTCCTCTGAAGATATTTGGCCGGGAGGTAGTCCGGACGGTTTAAGACTTTCGCATTCCATGAGTTTAATCCATCCATCCCAACTTCCATCGGCAGGGGGAGTATCACTTCGTCCATAAAGTTCCCATTTTTTAAGATTCCCATGCTGGTATATATAGTCATCTTGTAATCTCTGCCAATATTTGTAACGGCTCAGCTTTGCTACTACTCCAAGATCGAAAGTGAAACTCTGTGGCCAGCCTTCACTTTCAGAGGAGTGGCACATATCGTTTGCACCGTATGCATAATTACCATTCCAAATTCTACTTATGCTGAATCCCCAGTATGCCATAGATGCATCGTTCGGCAGTAAAACTTCTGCAAATTTACCTTTATCCAACTCTACTTCGTACCAAGGGGTTACAGTGGTATATACTGGTTCTGTTTTGTTTTCCCAAGGATCTCTTATTGTGACTCCAAATTCACGGGGACTATTCTCAAACCCGCGTACCGCAAAAACGATGTCCGGTTTTGATGTATATTCTGTGTGGGTAATATACCATTCGCCTTTTTCATCCTTTGTATATACGTCGATAATCAGATTGTTCTTGTCTTCGTTCTTAATGGAAACTCCGATACCTCCAAATGTGACGTACATGTCCATTGAATCGTATGCTTTTAAATAAGTTGGTCTTCCCGGCGTTACTTTAATAGTAGATGATTCTCCTTCATTCTCCATACGATCGACGGCAGAAAGTGTGATGCTTTTCTCTGAAACATTTCCAAAGCCTTCCAGAGTTATTGTGCTTGAGTAAGCGGATATCCTCTCTTCCATTTCTTTTCCGGAATCAAGTTGATATTTTGCTTTGATGTAAAGTAAGTCTTCATCTGAAGGATTTCTGACTTGTAGAATAACACCACCCGGTATGGGGGTATAATCAACTACTTCAACGATGCCGGGAGCTTTTCCATCATTGCTCCCATAGGGCTTGTTTATAATCTCCTCACTGCAACTGGTCAACAGCAGTATAAGGAGAAGGAGGCCATATTTAGCTTTCATATATTTTGATTTTAAAGTTACCATCCTGGATTTTGGATTAAATTTGTATTAATGATCAAAGATTGCTCCTTGATGGGCCATAAATAATCTCTTTGGTAGAATTTCTGATTGTAGATGTATCTTATCCTGTAGAAATCTTCAGTGGTAGATTCACCTACATTCCATCCTCTGACGGGCTTGTTAAACTCCTTTGACGCTAATTTCCAACGTCGGATATCGTAATAACGCTGTCCCTCCAAAGCAAGTTCCACTTGTCGTTCTCTGCGAATAATTTCTCGCAATCCTGCTTTGGTTGTTGCTTTTTCGGGATTGATTGAATAAGCTTTCCAAGCTTCACGAACATCACCGATATCTATTGGCTCTTTATCACTTTTCTTGAGGCCGGAACGTTCACGGATTACTCTCAGACAATCGTATATTTCTTCCGGAATATCACTGTCACCACTAACTGATTCGAGTAGAGCTTCGGCATACATCAAATACAGGTCTGCCAGACGAACGATGGGGAAGGGATATTCGTTGATTACAACATTATTGGAGATGATATTTCCATAATAAATGAGTTTCTTGGCGTAATAGCCTGTAATTGAGTATTGCGTAGTCAGCTTTTGACCCGAAAATTCTCCTTGTTTTCCCTCCACATAATTGCGGGTAGAAGCGTCATCAGGTATGGTCCATCCTTGTCCATACCAAGTGGAGCCATCAAAGCCTAATGCGCCATAGAAGCGTGCTTCTCGCCTTAAATGCAATAGGGGGGCATCAAAGTCCACTTTCATATAATACTTGTCATTTTCTGTTGTCTTTTCAAATGCAGTATAACGGTCATCATACCAACCATTTTCATTCCATTCTTTGTCTTCTTCCATTGGTACTCCTCTACGAGTATAAAACATTTCAGCTATCTCCATGGTGGGAGCATAAATGGATTTGCAGTTATATTGGTTTGTTCCATCGGAGGCTCCTTTGGTTCCGGGATTTAATCTGGGTTGGCTTACATTTTGTAAATCTCCCGTATATTGTGTTCCACATCCCCATACTAACTCGACATTAAAGCGTTCTGTAAGAGCCTGACGTGAATTCATCATATAGACAATAGAGTCATTTGTAACGGCAAGCTTTCCATCTCTTTTGAAGTCATATAATTGGCGCCTTTGGTCATTTATTGCTGATTCAAGTGCCATTTTGCACGCTTCTGCAGCTCTTGTCCATTTGGATTGATCATAGTTCTGATTGAAGAACGGTTCTTTATCATGATCCAGGAAGTTTGCATAGTCTGTATTCCCGTTAAACAGAGGACTTGCTGCCAGTAATAGAACTTTTGCTTTAATGGATAAAGCTGCTGCTTGCGTCAGTCTTCCGTCTTCAATAGCTGATTTCGATATGTACTTAGGCAGATCTGTATAAGAATTGTCGATCAAATCGACTATATAGTTAACTACTTCGTCTACCTTTGCCCGTTTAATTCTCACTTCTTCCGGTGAGGCTGAAACGGGGAGATTCTTATCAACGATAGGTATCGGACCGTATAATTGGAACAAGTGGTAGTTATAAAAGGCTTTTAAAACTGTTACTTCAGACAACCAGCGTTTCCTTTCCATAATGTCCAAACCGGCCACTCTGGATTCGTCAGATACATATTCAAGAAAGATATTGCAGTCCCTAATGGCCTTAAACATTGATTTGGCTCCATTGCCGCCATCCCAATAATTTGTTAATGGATCTTGAGTATTTTGTAGCCCGTTAGCTATTCCAAAAGCCCATTCATTATCATTGTACTGGTCTCTCAATGTATAGTACCATATATCATTTCCGGAAGTTAATCCGGGATTATCACGCTGGGCACCGAAAAGAGGTATATATGAATAGCAGGTAGTCAGGTATCGTTCTGCACTTGTCCTGTTATTGAACATCATTTCAAGGTCGGCTACACCATCAGGCACTACATTAAGATAATCAGAACAGCTTGTTATTATCAATAAAAGAACAAGCCTGCTTATATATTTTATTTTCTTCATATTCTCTGTTTTAGAAATTTAATGTTAATCCCATATTATACACTCGTTGAATAGGATATCCTAAACCATTACTGCCCATTTCCGGATCCCACAATTTGAATTTACTGAATGTTAATAAGTTTGTTCCACTTACATAAATACGCATTCCTTCGATCCTTATTTTTTTTAGTAATCTGGTTGGGAGAGAATATCCAAGTTCTATTGATTTCAATCTCAAAAATGAACCATCATTCATCCACCAAGTACTGCTTTTGTAATTGTTATCCATTGCTCTATTGGCTAATCGGGGCCAAAAGGCATAGGAATTTCTGTTACCTTCGGACCAATGATTGTCTGCGATAACCTTTAGCATGGCATTTTCGGAACGAACAGCATCATTACCGTCAGTGTCAATGAATGGGGAAATAGCATTCGGATCTATCCAAAATGAAACTCTGCTATTGCCTTGGAAAAACACAGAAAAATCAAAGTTCTTATAACCAGTTGACAATCCAAAGCCAAAAGTAACCTCAGGCGTAGTAGGATAGCCGATAGGTACCATATCAGCCTCGGTTATTTTCCCGTCTTTATTTATATCTTTATATTTGATATCACCTGCTTCATAGAACCCTAAACCGGATTGATCCGGTGAATTTATGATATCTCCTTCATCTATAAATAAGCGTTCAGCAATGTACCCCCATCTTTGATTTAGACTTTGTCCAACCCTTGATCTCCAAGGAGTCTTTTGCAGATTGTAATCAGGCTCTTCGACTTTTTCAAATTTGCTGATGGCATATGTGAAATTGGCGCGTCCAGTCATCCAAAAGTCAGATTGTGAAATAAAAGAGTAGTCTACTGATAAGTCTATTCCTTTAGAACTTGCTTCACCTACATTAGCTTTTACGGGGGCTGAGAGTCCCATAGTTGATGGAATGTAAGAGCGCTCCATCAATATATCTTTTCTGTTTTCTTTGAATAAATCGAGTTGAATTTCAAGGCTGTTAAATAGTCCAAGTTCTATACCGAAGTTCATTTTCTTTGCAGTTTCCCAAGTGATCAAATTGTTGGCATAGCGGGTTACTGTTATTCCGTTGGGTCTGAAATCATAATTGTTGCCAAATTGTTGCTGCTTACCGCCATCATTGGTATTTACATTAGATAGATAGAAAAAACGATCGTTTTCGTCGCCAATTGCATCATTACCCACTAAACCATAGGTATATTTGAATTTTAGTTTGTTGATATATTTGGTTAATGGCTCGAAGAACTTTTCATTCGAAATGATATATCCTGCACCAATAGAAGGAAAAAAGCCAAAACGTTCATTTTTAGAAAAACGTTCAGAGCCATTGTATCCAAAATTGAATTCCCCAAAATACTTTTTTGCATAAGAGTAAGTGAAGCGTCCTGATAAACCTTGGTTACGGTAGGGCAATGATTTTTGCAGGTCATCAGCATTAGATACTCTTTTTTCCTGCCGTGTGTATACTAACATTCCACTAAGCCCATGTTCGTCAAAATCACGATTATATGTCATAGATAGCTCCATATAGTTTGTGGTCTGTACATCTTTTCCTCCCGGTTCATAACTTAAATTTTCTTCACCACTTGTCTCATTGAGCGGATGCAGGCTGTATTCATTGGTTTGATTATTATATGAGCCAACCTGATAGTAGAATGGTTTATACTGTCTCACAACATCATTATATGAATAGCGTGTTGTACTAATTAATCCTCTGGCAGATAATCCTTTGGTTATTATATCTAACTTCTGTTTTACTTCTCCCTGCGCCAGAATAAGGCTACGATTAGACTCTTTATAACCTCTCACCATGTCTGCGAATGGGTTTAGATAGGTACCGTCCTCATAGTTTCCAAACAGAATATGGGTTGAATTTGCATATTCTCCTGTTTTGGGATAATACTTGGGAAATAATACAGGATTGGTTCGCATTACTTTTTTGAATAATGCATCTCCTCCATCCACAGGACCTCTGTAATCATCGAAACTACCTTGAAAGCGGATTGATGCTTCAGTGGTGGGTGTAAGATTAATATTGATATTTGAACGCACGTTAAATTTCTGCAAATCAATTCCGGAGTTGAAATTGTTTTGATTATCCATTTTTATTACGCCATTGTCTTTTGTATACGAAGCGGCAATGTAATACTTAGCCACTTTTCCTCCACCACTGATATTGAAATTCACGCGTTGATTCATGACTTGTGATTTAAAAAGTTCATCATACCAGTCAATGGCCGGATAGGCGTATGGATTAGTACCTGCTATTGTTTTATCTATTTTTTCTTGAGAATAAGGAGTTATTCCGAGTGGGTTACGGGTCGTTACAGCTTCGTTTCCTAAACGCATATAAGTGATAGGATCAGCCAATTCTACCATTTTAGTAGGAGTAGATATCGAATTTTCTAAGCGGATGGAAACTTTGGCTGGTCCTTCTTTTCCTTCTTTGGTTGTTACCATAATGACTCCGTTTGCTCCACGAGCTCCATAGAGGGCGGTGGATGTTGCATCTTTCATAATGGAGAAGCTTGCAATATCGTCTACATTTAATCGGGCTAAGTCATCGGCACTGAGTTCTATATTGTCAATTAGAATCAATGGATCTTTTTTATAGCCAAATGTGGTTACACCGCGTATGAAGAATTGTGCATTATCTTTGCCTGGCTCTCCACTTGTCTGATAGGCAATCATACCAGCCATACGTCCTGCTAAAGCAGTGGTAAGGTTACTGCTTGGAGCTTTCAACTCACTGGGTTTTACTGTAGTGATCGAACTGATAACGCTTTCTTTTTTCTGTTTAGCGAAAGCAACGACGGTCACTTCCTCCAACTCATCTCTTAGCTCTTTTAATATTATGTGAATCGTTTTTCTGTTACTCACTTTGATTTCTTGCTTCTCCATTCCTATATAAGAAACGACTAGGGTGGCATCGGATGCTGCATCGATAGTGAAATTACCATCTATATCAGTAATGACTCCTTTAGTGGTTCCTTTTATAGTGATTGTGGCACCAGGAAGAGGTTCGTCGAACTCAGACATAACAACGCCTTTAACTTGAATTGTTTGCTGGTTAATTTCGAAACTTATGTCTGTCTTTTCTGTTCTATTGACTAATGCATGACTTTCAATTACATAAGTAAAAAAGCACAGCATTAGTAGTAGTTTTCTTAATACATTTTTCATTAGCATTAAAGTGTTTAAGTACAAGAAGTCTATTTTTTGAAAAAATGTGATATCTTTGTACAGGTTTAAAGTTATACAATTGCTTACACATATTCCGCCAAGAATTGTGATTGTAGAATTAAAATCGGAAATAGGTGGATGTAAATTTTGCCTATTTTCCCGTTCTTTACTTTTTTATTATTCCATAGGCATTTTTTTTAAAAGTTAATAAATATGAGGTGATATATTTAATAAGAAAACATGCGATAACAACATGTTTTCTTATTAAATTAAAATCTTATTTTATCTATAATCCAGCTGGTATATAATATCTTTAATCATACAAATAAAACATACGTTCCATCAGTTTCCATTTTTCAGCAGAAGTGCTTCCCGGGATGCATTCCTGAAATCCGGATACATAATTCTCCCATTCTTCCTGTCGGGGCAAATGGGATAATTTCTCCATAGCAGTTTTCCAGTCAAAGTCGAGTGGAGTTTCTACAATCATAAACAGTCGGGAGCCTAGTATATAGATTTCCATCTCCAAAATACCTACTGAACGAATACCGGCTCTTATTTCAGGCCAGGCTTCAAGCTTACTGTGGCGCTTAATGTACTCCTCTATTAACTCTGGACTATCTTTCAAATCCATTGTCTGACAATATCTCTTTACCGGACAACGGTATTCTTTCACTCTATAACCTTTGATTGCCATATTTGAATTACCTTTAGATGGAACTTGACATTAAATTTGAAACAGTTCAGTCTGTCTCTTTTAATCTCGATACATATGAATACTGTTACAATTTCACACTTACCTTTTGCCCATTATAGATAATGGTTTTTTCTTTATTTGTATTCCCATTTAGGGCGCTCGATATCTTGATAATCCGTATATTACGTGTCGTATTCATACCGGGAAATTTCCCTTCTCTACGCGTTATTGTCAATTCATTCCGAGCATCATTCCAGATGAAACGGATATTTGAATATAGACCTTTCTCATAGTCATAATTGGTTCCGTCATCTTCATAAACAGTATATGTACCATCAGCACCGGCAAATACTTTTATAATCCAATTTGCCTCTGCTGCCGCTTGAGTCGTTTGGAATTTGCCGTCTGCAAAAGGCAATATTGTTCCTGCTTTTACAAATACCGGAATTTGTTCCAATGTAACAGGGACCTGTTTCCAACCTTTTTCGGCAATGAACTGTCCGGTCCAAAAATCATACCATCCGCCTTTGTTCTCTGGCAAATACACATCCCATGTTTTTTTGTTCTCTTCAACAACTGGTGCCACCAATAATGAAGATCCAAACATGTATTCGTATTTCTGAGAAATTGCAAGTGTATCGCTGGCATAGTCCATCACTAAAGGACGCATCATCGTTCCACCCTTAAAGCTGATATTTGCTGCTTCTGAATAAATATACGGGAACAGGCTATAGCGCGTATTCAAAGATTTACGTGCCAAATCTGCCATCCTTGCGCCGTAGTTCCAAAATTCTGTATTGGACATATAGCCATGAACGCGCATCAATGGCAGAAAGACACTTGTTTGCAACCATCTTAAAAAACATTCATGATATTTCGGGTCAATATACTGATTATCTCCCGGACGAAAGAATCCTCCCGCATCATACGTCCACCACGGTAAACCTGACACAGTCATACCCAGACCTCCTACAATCTGCCGGCGCAAAGTTTCCCAATCATGGCCGACATCTCCGGACCATGTAGCTGTGCCATAACGCTGCATTCCAGGGAAGGCACTTCGCGTTAAAATCATCACACGTTTATTCGGAGCATCTCTTCTTGAACCTTCATACACCACTTTATTTACCAGAAGCGGATAAGTATTTCTGAATAATTCACCAGGCATTGTTCCGTTCCATATCTTTCTTCCTACCAAATCATCATTTTCTGGTTCCGTTGCATCTTGCCACCAAGCATCAATCCCGTAAGGCTTCAATAAACGTTCACTGAAGTTATCCCAATAGCAAGCAGCTGCTTCCGGATTGAAAAAATCGACCCATGAAGTATTAGGGATGTAATATCCTTTAGCATTCATTATTTGTCCAACCTCCGATTTCGGATCAATCTTCGACCAAACAGAGAGCATCAGACGAGCATCAATAGCATGTAAATCATCTACTAGCTTTTTGGGATCTGGATAATTAGTTTCATCAAATTGCATGGCGTTCCATCCAAGTTTTCCCCAATATTGCCAATCCTGCACAATAAGATCCATCGGCAAACTATCTTTACGAAATCTAGTTGCAGTCTGTATAATCTCTTGCTGGGTGTTAAATCGTTCGCGACAATGAATATACCCCAATGCCCACTTAGGCATCATTGGTACTTCTCCGGTCGTGTTTCGATAAGCTGCAATCACATCATCTGCGTTTCCTGCAAAGAAAGTATAGTCAATACAATCTGCAGTGGGCGACCTAAATACAGTCTTGTCCTCAACTTCTTTGAAGTAAACAGTAGGTTGATCATCCTTTTCCAGCTCTGCTTCAATCTTATGAGTACCCGCTTCCAATTCTATAATAGCAGAGGTTGTGGGAGGCAACCACACGTTGCTCATATCAAAAACGGTTTTATCGCCAATTCTCAGATGATGTTTTCTAGCCATTGGTTGACCGACGTCCAACATTATGGAATAGTGTCCTGCTGTAGGTATTGTTATTAATGAAGAAAAGACACTGCTGCTACGAACTTCTTTTTTTCGTCCTTCGGTTGAAGTGACATCGACCATAACTGCATCACCGCTTGTTCCCTTATGAACAAGATTGACTTTATGATCAGCCGGATTAAAATCTGTCAAGCCATAGTTATTCCACAATATGCCATATCCTTTGTTCGACATTATGAAAGGTATTGATATCTGTGTATTCACTTGTGTAAGTCGGCGAGAAAGGCCACGCACATTTAAGTATCCATCTTGAAACTGTCCTAACCCGAAAAGTGCTTCATCTTTAGCAGAATAAAAGGCCTGCATAGCGCAGGATGTTTTCATATCTTGTACTGAAGAAGGAGAAAGTTCTCTCTCCTTTTCCATTAAAAGAACATCTCCCTTCGATGACAAGAAGGTTATTTTCCCAGTTTGCATATCCACCTGTGCCCTAAGGTTTGATAAGCAAATAGACACCAAGCCTTTTTCTTTCTTTATTTTATATGCAGGAGTTGGAGTTTCTACGTAAATCCATTCCGGCATGGTAGGTTGTTGCTTCACGAATTTCACTCTTATGGCATTGTTTGCCAAAGGGTATAGTTGAAGCTCTCCATTTGCGGTAGTAAATAGAACTCTATCTTTCTCTTGCTTAAAAGAAAGTATTGACTGTGCCCATCCCATATTCAGACCTAGACAGGAGAATAGTAAAACGAGGATTATTTTTTTCATATTCGCCATAGTTAATGTTGATATGTGTTTATCTAAAGATCGGTTGGATTTAAAATTGCTTCTATCAATTTGCTTCAGGGTAACCTGGGTTTTGCTTTAAATCAGGATTTGCACCTAATACCTTTTTAGGAAGAATGAATATATCTGTATGCGAATCAATATCCGGTTGTTTATCCCACCATGTCGCTGTACTATATTTATTCCATCTACAAAGATCGGTTCGGCGGCGGCCTTCATCAAGAAATTCACGTCCCCATTCATCAAGAAATTCTGCTTCGGTCAATGTTACCTTTCCTTCTGGATAATACAGATAATCATTCCAAGTACTTTCCGGATAATTTCGTTTACGTACGCTATTGAGTAGTTTTCCGGCTTCTTCAACATTACCAGTGCGAAAATGACATTCAGCTAAGGAATAATAAATTTCAGCTAAGCGGATATCTACAAAATCAGCCTCCATTGCCCCTGGGTCACCATCACGATAAATTGGGTATTTCACTACGCACCATCCTGAATTCATATCACCATGGGCTACACTAGACTCTTTATCTGATATGGGAGAGCCGGGTTGGCTATTTCCAAATCTACCAACTTGATCACGTAGATAAAGTGGATAATTACCTACCGGTGATTTAACAAAATCTTCTTCACCTTTCTCATTGATATAGGGTAAATATCCATATAAGAACATGCCTTCACGTTTGCTGTTTCCTGGTAAATTTACATATTTCTTTAGTCTAAAATCTTCTGGATATTTCTTGAATCTAGAAACGGGTTTCCCCATTTCAAATTGATATGGATTACCATCTACATCTAAGCTTGGTTGAAGTGCACGTGAAGGGTTCATATCTCCCCAATCTAGAAATCCAAAATAATATTTTGCATTTACGGGATAGTTCCACCAGTACATATCACCGTCCATATGCCAATGACTGTATGCATACGCTCCAGTAAATGCAAATAAAACCTCACTACAAGTTTCATTATCCCAATCAAAGGGCTTATACCATTCTTCTGCCAATTGGTAATTACCATATTTCCCTTCAATAATATTTTTAGCATAAGTAGCACATTCTGTATACTTAGATACACCTATCCACTTTTCAGCATTCAAATATAATCTTACCAGCAGAGCAGCAGCGGACGCTTGGTTCCATTGCCCTTGCATGGTTCCATTACCGTTGTCATTATTGTTTTTTGGGGGAAGCAATTTAATAACTTCCAATAATTCTTTTTCGATGAAAGAAAATGTTTCTTCTGGGGGAAGTTGGTATGTTGTATTCTTTGATTGATCGTTGAAGCTGACAACTCTAGGAAGATGTCGAAAGAGATCAAAAGCGCGAATGTAAAACCACGCACGAAGAGTTCGTATCTGGGCTTCCATCACTGTTAGTTCATTAGCTTGCAAACCAAATTGTGCAGGATTTAATGTGGCAAAATCTTCCATTACAGAATTACATTGTCCTATACCTTGAAAAGGAACTTCCCACGCATTAGCAATAACGTTAGCATCACCTCCTTCAAGCCCCCAAGTATGTTTGTGTAAGCGTTCCCACTGTCCACCATCGTACCACCAACCGTCACGTTCCCAAGTACCAATTTGATCGGATGTTATCTCTTGCAAGCGGTAGGTAGAAAGAACAGACCAATAAGCATGCTCAAATGGACGTAAAAATGCACGAACTACATCTTCTTTGTTCTGATAATAGGTATCGGTAACAATCTGATCATATACAGTTTCTGACAGATCAGTACATGATGTCGCTGTGGCTAATAAGAAAAAGCTACAGATATAATTAATTGTTTTTTTAATTTTCATAATTGCTCTTTTTTTATTTATCAAAATTCTATTTGTACTCCGAAAAGGACCTGTGTAGTAGAAGGATAATAATTCTTGCTTCCACCCATTGTTCCTGGTGTTAATCCATTTACTGCATAGGTAGATGGATCTACACCGCTAAATCCAGTGAATGTAAGCAAGTTCTTTCCCGTGGCATAGAATCGAACTTTTTCGAGGAACTTCTTGTTTACATCCCAAGTGTATCCCAAAGTCACGACATCCAGCTTGACATAATCTCCTTTCTCAATAAAATAGTCTGTCAGCACATTTACGCCAGTTGTAATTGCACTGTTTTCATGATAAGACTTTTCCAAGACATTAGAAACTTTATTAGAACTTTGCAGTCCATAATATAAATCATGTACATTAAATATTTCAAATCCGAAAGCGCCTCTAAAATAAAGAGTCAGATCCCAATTCTTATAATTGAATGTATTATTTAGTGAGGCTGTAAATTTAGGCAACCCATTTCCTGTGATACTTTTATCATCTTCAGTAGCATCAGTTATAGAAATCTTTTGTGAGTTGTCTTTATTCCACACCATCCAATTACCGCTTTCATCTACACCTGCATATCGATAAGTTCTAAAGTTTCCAATACGCTCTCCTTCACTGATACGCTGCAAATTGCCTGGATTATTAGGAGATGGTAGGCCGCAAACATCCCAATAAGGATTGCCTTTATATGTCGAATTAGAAAAATTTACAAACTTATTATTGTTTGTAGATCCTATAAAACCAATATTATATGAGAAATATCGGGATTTTACAGCCTGTATATTCAGATCAATCTCAATACCTGTATTTTTCATAGTTCCTACATTTACAAACGTAGAATTGAATAGATAGGGCGGTACAGATACAGTATAATTTCCTAATAAATCTTTTTGTTTCCTATGATAGTAATTAACTGAACCGCTTAATAAATGATCAAACAGTGTAAAATCAACGCCAACATTCCAATTTAGACCTTTTTCCCATTTTAAATCAGGATTAACATTTTTACCAGGTCCCCAAACTTGATAATACGAACCATTGTAGTTAGCATATCCAAAACCACTGTAAGTTGCGAGTGAATTGTAGTTACCAAAGTTTTGATTGCCAGTAATACCAAAATCTCCACGTATTTTCAAATCGTTTATCCACTTTAATTTATCCATAAAAGGTTCATCACTAATACGCCATCCCAATGATACGGCTGGAAAATATCCCCATTTATTGTTTGCCCCAAACTTGGAGGATCCCTCATAGCGCAGGGAGGCTGTCATCAAGTAACGCTGTTTATAATCATAACTTACGCGACCGAAAAAGGCGATTAATTTGGAATCATTGCGATAGCTTCCCATGCCATTCCGCCCTTCAACTTGATTATATACACCATTTCCTAAATTGTTCCACAAAAATGCATCTGATGAGAAATCTTTGTTTTCAGCATTTAAACCATTAGACATCCAATACTGATATGAATATCCCCCCATAAGGCGCAAACTATGTTCGGATTTCGTAAAAGAATAGTTGATCAGCCACTCTAAACTTTCTTGACGATCTTTCGTATATCTTTGGCTTGCTTCCCCTTTACGGCCTGCATTTATTTCTGTTGTTGCCGTTGAGGGTATAAACCAATAATTAGTATTGTCATTAATTTGTTGTGCTAAAGTTATTTGTGTATTTAAAGTGTGTATATCCGAATCTTCTCTATTATTTAATAAAGGAAGCAAATTTAACTTTGCAGTCATATCCCATGAAAACCATTTTGTTTCATCATAGTTTTTTTCTAACAATTGCTTTTCAACGGGATTGTAATTGTTGGTATATAGGTTTTGCCCGTTAAAGTTATAAAAAGCACGCCCAGTTGGATCTTCCGGATCGTATACCGGTGCTGTAGGGTTTGCAGCTAAGGCAACATCAAATACCCCCCAATCGGCATTATTCTTATTGATAAAACGTGGAGAAACATTTGCTATGAATTTGAATAATCCATTTTTGCTTGTATGGTTGAATGATAAACGTCCTCCCCACTCTTTTCGATTAGAACGCAAATCTACACCATGGGCCTGCCGGAAATCAACTGTAGCACGATAACTATTTTGCATATTTCCACCTGATATGGTTAATGTATGAGAATGTGCAAATCCTGATCGACTCACTTCTTTCATCCAGTTTGTATTACCGCCAAAGTCTGTTCCACCTTGAGGTACGCGCAAATCCCGGTATTCATCTGCACTTAATGATTTTAATGGATTTACAATAAAGTCTCCTGAAACATATCCATTGTAAGTTGTATGCACAGTGCCGTCTTTTGATCCTTGTTTTGTAGTTACTAAAATTACTCCATTGCTTCCTCTTGTTCCATAAATAGCTGAAGCGGCTCCATCTTTTAAGACATCAATAGAGGCGATATCATTACTGTTAATACTTTGCAGATTACCACCGGGCACACCATCTATAACAATTAATGGCCCTGTTCCAGCACTTCTGGAAGAAAGTCCTCGTACTTGAATACTGGAAGCATTATTCGGATCCCCTGCAGCAGAATTATCAATAGAAACCCCTGCAACTTTTCCTTGAATTTGCATTGCCGGATCACTGGAGCCAATGTTTAGAAAATCTTTACTGGATACATGGGATACAGCAGACGTTACTTCTTTTCTTGCCATGCTACCATACCCTATCACTACAACCTCATTTAACACAGTATTATCTTCTTGTAAGGTTATTGTAAACTGTTTCTTTCCATTTAATTGAATTTCCTTTTCCAAATAACCTATAAAAGATACTAGCAATGTTGCATTTGATGGCACTTTTAAAGAAAAATGTCCATTTACGTCTGTTATAGTTCCATTTGTAGTTCCCTTTTCTACAATACTGGCACCTATAAGTGCTACTTTATCTGAATCTTGCACAATCCCTTCGATAGAAACTGTTTGTGAAAGACATACTGTTGGGAAAAGGGTCACTAACCAAAATAGTAGAATTTGAAATCTACACAATTTATTAATGTTTTTCATATTATTAGAGTATAATTAATTATTTAAGTTTCGCAAGTAGCGTTACTTAGGAGTTAAAGGAGTTAGAACTTCGCTCAGGAGTTAGAGGAGTTAAGCCGATAGTCCGTGAAATGTATTCTTTCTACATAAACCATAGTATCAGATTTAACTCCTAAGCCCCCTTGAGGGCTGATAACTCCTTTAACTCCTATAACTCCCGAACTTACGAAACTTGTGTTAATTATTAAAACAACAATCCTGCTTGTCTCCATACTTTAATGACAACAAGTAACAAGCTATTTATAATATTACTAAAGTTCTATTTATTTCTTTATTTTAAATACAGGTGCAATCTTATTTAATTGCTTTGAGGGAAGAGTAATGAAAAGCCCTTCCGCTGTGCGGTTGAATCGTACCGCCCCATATCCGAGCAATTCTACTTTCCTTATCTTTTGCGGAAATAGTTTGCTGTCGGCTGCAAGTGACTTGATGGTTACGCTTCCATTTTCAGGCCATGCCAGAACCGTAGCATATAAATCCTTCTTGGTTTGCGTGAAACGGATCTCCTGTGCTGTAGCTTTGCTATACGCTCCTTCATTGAATCCTTGTGCATTAATTTTGATGTCAGATTCTGCAATCGGACCTTCACCGAATACCTCCCAGGGACGTGTATTGTAAATAGCTTCTTTATTAATATTCATCCACTCGCCGAATTCATTCAGTATCTTCTCTTCCTTTTCGTCGAAAGTGCCGTCGGCGCGCAAGGGAACACTTAGAAGCATATTACCGTTTTTACTAACGATATCAACCAGAAGTTTTGCGACATCGGATGCCGATTTATACCAGTTATTCTCGTAGATGGATGTATTGTAATGCCAGCCGCCTAAGCATGAACATGATTGCCAGGGGCGATCCAGTATTTCATTGGGTGCGCCGCGCTCTACGTCCCAAACCAAAGCTTTGCGCTGCTCCTTATCCAAAATCTTACCAAATAATACAGCCTCCAACTTGCCTTTATGGGTAGCCATATTATGGTTATAGAAATGAGTTGCAATCTTTAGTCCGGCATCACTGACCGGATAAAACGGAAGAGCGGTTACGTCAAAATAAATCAGATCGGGGTTATAGCGGTTGATGGCATCTACTGTGCGGTCATAGAAGTTTGTGCAGAACTCTTCAGAGGGCAGTGCAGCCCCGTTTCCCCAGGCCCACTGACTATGAATCATGCCGTCTGCCCAACTTCCCTTACTCATCGGATGATTTTGCGCATATAGATCCTGTGGGTCATATCCTTCCCACCATTTGCCTTTACCGTCAGCTTTTGTCAATGTTCCATCGTAAGGGACACCGGCTTTAGGTCCGTGTCTGTCGTAACGTTGGGAGGGTTCATACCAAGTCCAGGCATGGTCGGCATGGAAACTGATGCCAAACGGGAGTTCGTATTTGCGTGCCGCCTTTTCCCATTCTGCCAGGATGTCGCGTTTCGGTCCCATATTCACCGAATTCCACGCTTGATATTTACTGTCCCAAAGGTCAAAATTATCATGATGATTGCCTAAAACGAAGAAATACTGTGCGCCTAATCCTTTATAATAGGCCACCAGCTTGTCGGGATCCCATTTTTCGGCTTTAAACAGTGGTATGATGTCTTTGAAACCCACTTCAGAGGGGTGTCCGTAGTGCTCTACGTGATACTTATATTCTGATGTTCCTTCCATGTACATGGAGCGTGCCATCCAGTCGCCCGAGCCTTCTACGCATTGAGGTCCCCAATGCGCCCATATTCCGAATTTTGCATTCTTGAACCACTCGGGAACTTGATAATTTCCCAAAGACTCCCATGTAGGCTGGAATTTACCTTTCATCATAGGCTCGTTCTTTTCTGATACCGGAACTTGATAGTTCTGGGCAGATAAGGTTCCTATCGAAAGAACTAAAGAGACTAATAAAGTTTTGGTTTTCATAGGTATTAATTTTGTTTTTATTGTACATTGCAAAGATATGTATTAATTAGTAGTTGTAATAGGATTAAAAAGCGTTTGTATTGGAAAATATCGATGATATGGCTATAAATAATCTATATAAGTAGGATAAAAACGATAAATATAGGAAGAAATCGATATCTGTGGGACGGGCTTAATAAAAAACGGATGTTTCGGATCATATAACAGGAAGCGAATATTCGCATCGATTCTAATTAATTCACATACGGTCCAAGGAATGGTTGTATCTATATTCTGAGATAAAGAAAAAGTGTAAAAAGAAGGTAAATCACCTCTATATGTAGAAATTTCGTTTGAAATATCTTGGGCCCAACATTTTCAAGGACAAAAGTTTAATATTAAGACAAAGACAAAAACAGAATGACGCATAATGATTTCTGGCCATTAACGAAATCGAAAAGAAATGGTATCAACCTATTTGGAATTGGGCATTGATATTTAACCAATTTATTACTATATTTGAAAACAGGATTCAAGTATAAAACCCGAATCCTGAAGTTTTCTATTTACACAAAATTGTGGACAGTGCCATAATAATATAGTAAAATGCTTAGTATTATATCTGATTTTGCTACCATAATTATTGACTCCATTATCATAAATCCTTTCTGTAACATCCACCATCACAGACTTTTAGTCCAAAACTGCCGCATCCTATAATAGCAATGCAATTCCATTTTCTACAAACCATTAATCCTGTTGTTCCACAATCATTCGCACTTTCATTACAAGTACATTTTACAGTTGGAGGAGGAGTATTTTCATCTCTAGTCTTTAATTTTTTAGTAATATAAGTAATATCATCTGTTTCTTTTAAGGAAGTGTTATCTTCAACTATAACAAGTTCATTTTGTGAGTTTCTCGCCAATGTTCCAGGATCATAAATCATATTATAAATAGTATTATTATCCCATAAAAGCACATTTTCAGCATACCTCATCCATTTATAGGCAAATATACTAATCTCATCTTCAAATTTTTGTGGTTCTTCAAAATACTTTCTATTACCAGATACAAATTGAATTAATAATTTAATATGTTCACTTTCTTTTTTAGACCACTTCAGCTTCAGTGCATCTTCATATTTTTCAAGCCAAATTTGCTGTCTTCGTTCAGCAGTCAGTGCATTAAAAATGGCAGGACGTAAATCCCTTTCAGCTTTAAGAAATTCAGCTCTTGACATGGCTTGTATTTCCGAAATATTTAATCTTATAAAATCATTAATTTCCGGATCACAGGAATAAATAATTTCTTCTTGCTGACAAGAAAGAAATAGCATTGTCAATAAAAAAACGCAATAATGTAAATTCTTCATAATAAGTATTTTTATAATTGATTATTTCACTCTACCCTTCAATTTGATAAGCATTACATCTTCTTTTGAATTGGATTCTACAAAAAGAGTTTTCATAAAAACACCTTTTTGGCTTTCTGTATAGAATTCAACTTTTATCAAACTTTTCTCTCCCGGCTTTATAGGAGCTTTTGGCCAAGTTGGTATAGTACATCCACACGAAGCTTTTACTTTATATATGACTAATGGCTTCTGACCTTCATTAGTAAATATATAATTAACGATTATTGGTTTTTTCTTATGTGATATACTACCTAAATCTATCGTCTTTTTTGAAAATGACAGATTTGCTTTCTCCTGTCCTATTATAGTTAAACTATATGTTAACAATAAAAATATGAAATATTTCTTCATTGTAATTTTATATAGATATTATACTTAAAATAAGTAGTTATTCATAATTATTTCATATTAACTCGCAAAAGTGATTGTGCATTTATGGCCTATGAATCTCTGTTCCTGTCTGCCCTGTTCCACTACCTGATATTGTAAAACCAAGTCCATTCCATTTAAGAGATACACTATAAGCTGCTCCATAAACATACCCCCAAGCAAATTCATGGAAACTAGAAGAATCGATTTCCCCATTAATTGTAGTTATTTCTGCCTGACAAGTCCATCCAAAGGCAGACCATCGATATGAATTCAGTGTTCTATCTTTCAATTTATTATTTGCAAATTCTGAACAGCAGTATAGTCTATATTCCCAGACTTTAATACCCATTGGATTCTGACCTGAATAAGATCTACTGAAAACTTTTTTGGTGGGTTTTCCAGTTTCTGATACTGTTTTAGTTATAGGTATGTCTATTTGGGGCTTTTCAATTTCAGTAATATTGATTGAATCTAATATCATGAAGCCAATATGGTCATAGATAACACCTCCATGATCGTTAGAAGCGATTACTAAAGAACTATAAGTATTCCCTTTATAATACCAATTAGCTTCAATTAGTTCCATCCCAATTCCAATGGTAACCTCAAGTTGATGTTTTAGATCTGCAAATCGTTTCTCACAATCAGAAGTTCCTTTCTTTTGAATTGCAGAATTTAATGTAGTTATTTCAAATGTTTTATTGTCCAAGTATTGTACAATATATGTATCTTTAGAAAATAGTTGCTCAATAATTGAAGTAATTTCATCTTCGGAACTAATTACGCCTTTGTACTTATAATCGATTAGATAGACCTTGTCTGTTTCGCTTTTTGTATTGGCTATGTGATTGTTTTTTGCATATTCTAACTGTTCTTGCCAAGTTGTTGGTGAAGTTGCAGTAATTTCGGGAGAAGAATACGCGTCATTAGATTCTATTTCATAATTACATGATAATAGAAAAAAACAGGAAATAATTAATAAGATCAATTCTTTTGTTTTCATTTGAATATATTTTTGTTAATAATAAAGTTTTTAATTTTGTATATTAATTTATTCTTTTACTAATTTATATTTTTTGCATAGTTACTTGTTTTTTTCGAATAAGTCGAAGCTAGGGCGTCTACAAAATATATAAGATAAAATTTGTAGACGTTTTGGAGTCTTGTTTTTATCTGAATAAATCCTTTAGGAACTCTGATAGTGAGTTGCAATTTATTCTCATCTTCTTTTTTAAGCGGTAACGTCTCATTCTGAAAGACTTAGGTAATATATGTAACAATCTTGCTATTTCAATATTTTCCATGTTGATACGTATTAAAAGGATAATATGAATGTCATCTTTTGAAAGTATTGGAAATTCTTCGCGAAGTTTGGTGACGAAGTTTTCTTGCAATAGATTTACTGAATATTCTAACATTTTCCATTCTGCTACATTTAAATCTTTTAAGGATAATAACTTATCTTGAAGTTCTCTCTCTGTTATTCTCTTCTTTATTTCCATAGTACTTTTTGCTGTTTATTCTATTTCTTGTTTTACTCTACTTTTTATTTGCCTAACTATTGCTGATGGAACTTTTATAGGTTTATCTATTATTCTCTGTGCCATTAATTGACATCGTTTCTTGTCTCCTATTTCTTTATACAACTCAAACATCTGATATAAAGGTATAAATCGACAAGGACACATGTATACGGCTTTATGGTAATGTTTTTCTGCCATATTATATTCTTTACGTTGCTTATAAATATTTCCCAAGAGTAGTTCTAGGTCATAATCGGCCCAATAATGCTGGCATTTTAGAGCTTTGTCTAAGCTTGCATCTAAATTCTTTACATTAAGAAGTGCAATGGCATAATTATATAAGAAATAAGGATTATTACCAAGAATGGGCATTAGTTTTTTATAAGTAATCATATTTTCTGTGGTTGTATATAGATAAGCCACATTTTTCCACTTATATTCCGCGTCCACACGTTGATATAGTTTGTATAAAAATCCTAAGCAAAATATAATGGAGATAATATACAGGGATTTCTTGTAGGATGAAGGAATTTTTTGAAGAATTCTTCTTTTTATTAATGTATGAATGCTAAAGCATACTATAATCCATGTGAACGGATATGTGAATGGATAAGAGAACAGAGAGAATATGCCCACGCTTAAAAGAGATAGTAATGCAATTTTTCCTTCAGTTCTAGGTTGTTTGTAATAACAGAAAAGAAGGCCAAATATTACTCCGAATAGCATGAATAGTCCTACAAAGCCAAAGTTAAGTAATATAGTCAAATATTCACTAAATGGGCACGGAACATTGTCTGCCAATATTGAATATATACTGTTCGGGTGTTTCTCAAAATAATCTGCTTGATAGTCCATGTAGTGAACCTTAAAGCTATTTATCCCATGGCCATATATAGGAGATTCTTTAATCATTTCCCATGAGCATTTCCAAATGAGCAGTCTGCCATCAGCGGATTCTTTTTTCAAAAAATAACTTCCTCCCAAAAGTAAAAAGAAGATGCAAATAAAGGCGATGGTTTTAGGCCTTTTTTTTAAAGGGATATAAGGCCAACACAATACACTTGCGACAGCCACAACACTAATCATTCCAGAACGAGATTCTGCTAAAATGATAGCTAAAATGATAACTGATGCTGATAGAGACAGACCTATTTTTAAAATTGTCTTCTTCGCTGACTTTAAGCACAATAAAACAAATGGTAGACCTGTACACAGGCAGGATGCAAAACCTGCAGGATTATCGAAGCTACCGACAACCCTATGAGTCCATATTGAAGGAATCCATTGAAGCCATTGTAATATGCCATATAATGCCTGACAAAAAATGACTATAATTATAATATAACTGCATACAATGGCATTGACCTGAATCGTTCTATTACATAATTTCTTTGTCAATAATATGATAATGCTAAGTGATAAGACAAAGAGTGTAAAACACCATTTGGGTACAATATAGCTATCCGTCATGCCCTGTGAGTAGGAAAAAATGCTCACAATACATAACAGCAAAAAGAGTAAATGTTCTATTCGATATATCTTTTTTATCATTGTCTGATTAAGCTAAGATTGTATTTACCACCACATTTGACTATTGTTCTCATAAGTAAAAGGCCGTTCTTCTCTGCCTCGTGTAAGATTATTTAATATGTATAAAGCCTTATCTGGTCCATTGGGAAATTCTAAAAAATACGTTTTGGCTACTTGTTTGCCCATTGATACCCAACCATCTGTGGAAAAATACTTCAGTTCATATTCATCTCCTTCACGTATTGAATTATCATCACCTCGCGGTGCAAAACGTATTTTATTTATTTCCTTTTCTTCACCTAAATCTAAACCTACCCATGCGTTTTCTAAGTAATCAGATACATAGCATGTTAGTGGATCTCCATCGAAGGCTTTATCCATGCTATGTGCTATATTACCTTTTTCTGGAGGATTACCCATAGGATTACCTTTTAAGGGCAATATTGAGTCTGATGGAGAGTAAAACTCTAATTCACTTATGTCAGAACGGATACCTTTCTTGGCAAGGAAACGCACATAACGAAATTTGTATATAGTATCAAGTTTGATTTTTGAATATGATCCAGGAGGTCTTTGAGTTATAGTATATATGTCTACTGCATTTTTAAAGTCTGGACGATTAGATCCTTGGAATCTGCCGTCAATTAAAATATCTCTAAGAAAAATGAGATTGTAATTCTCCGGGAATTTCCGTTCAACTCTTATGGTATTTTTCTTTTGTATATTAGGATATAGTAGTATTGCATGCTTGGCTAATTCAGTAGTTAATATTGGAACTGTGGCTGGTATAATTTTTGCATTTTTATAATAACCAACTGTATAAACGATATTTCTCCAATCCATATGTTTGAATCTAGCTGTATCATTTTTGATTTCTGACCAGTCTACAGGAATCCAACTTTGATTATTGAATAAACAAAGGTAGGCTATATTAGTCCCTTTGGGTATATTTTCACATCGTACAGCTATTCTTTCATTGGGAAAATATTCTTCTGATACATCTTTTTCGTATTTATCTGATAATGATTCGGGAAGTTCTTTACTCCAATTGACTTCTTGTAGTTTTAGCTTTTGCTCAGAAAACATTTTGCGATATATTTTTCCTTTTGCTTCATAGGCTGTGACAAAGCGGTCTCTGATGGGGATTCTATCTTCTCCTCCTTCAAAATCACAAGATAATCCGGTTGTATCTACTACAAAACTCCAACAATGATGTCCGGCACCTTTAGGGGCTTGCTTTATATAGTCAATGCCACATGGGATTCCGACGGAACGTAATAAGTAAGCGGTAAAGTATGCTCGAATCCAACAGTTTCCAATTCTATTATTCCAAAGATATATAGCTCCTGGGTCGTATAATCCTACGCTGGATGTATTTACAGTGAAATGCCAACCTGTTTTTAGGATGATATGCTTGTTGATTAGTTGACAGGCTTGCAATATGTCACTACCTGTATATAATGAATCCATTACTTGCTTTATGGCTTCAGCATATGTTACTCGCCAATTTTCAAGTGGTTCGTTGGCTATTCGATAGGGGAGAATATACTCACAAAAGTCTTTAAATTTTATATGTTTACCCCAAGGTTGCTTCTCCCACATGTTGAAAGCATGTTCTATATTCTGAATTAGGTAGGAAGCGGTAATAACTTGTGAGTCATATATAATATTGAGACCTTGTTCTGCAATAGGAATATATTTTTCTTTTGCTATTTTCAAGGCTTCTTCTTCACTGATCTGATGATGAGCTACAGCTTGGAAAAGCTTTTTTATGGAATCGTTTCCAGGCGAATAATAGGAGTAATAATTAGGCATATTTCTTATCAGGAAACAGGCAGCCTTGTATTTTAAACTGTCTGTTGGCTTTTTACTGTAGTAGTCTAATACTTTTTCTAATTCCGGGCGGTTTTTATCTGCAAATTTTAGAGCATATTCTAGTTGTAGCATTTCATCTGTTTTTGAAGAACTGCATGTTAGTAACAAAATAGATAATACAAACGAAAATGATAATGAGATTAATATAGTTTTGTCTCTCATAGGAATAAATTGATGTCTTTTAATAATGCAAATGTACGTGTTTGTAATTTTGTTGTAATAGGATAAAAATGGGATTATACTATAAAATATCGATATAATTGCGTGTAAATACTATAAGTGATAGGATAAAAGCGATTTTTGTATGAACAATATCGATAATGGCTTTATGGTGTCAATAAAATCTCTTATCTTTATCAAGTTACTAAATACTATATACTATGGCACTATTAGTTGATAAACTACACCCTTTGGTATTAAATGTAGGTTTGGCTGTACACAATGCAGATTGGAACTGGAAGAATGTAAATAGTCCGTTTACACGTTTATATTACATAACGGAAGGGACTGCCCAGATACAGTTATCAGGAGGTATACAGATATTAAAGCCTAATTATTTGTATTTCATTCCGGCATTCACTGTGCATAGCTATATCTGTAACTCCTATTTCTGTCATTACTACCTGCACATTTATGAAGAACATCAGTCAGATTCCAATTTATTAGATGAGTGGGAGTTTCCGGTTGAGATACCTGCCGGAGATTTGGACCTGGCTTTGTTTCAGCGTCTATGTGCAATAAACCCTCACATGAGTTTGCCTAAGTCGGACCCTGCAAGTTATGATAATAACTCGATGCTCATGCAGAACCTTCTGAAAAATAAGCAACGGGCATTGTGCGACAAGGTTGAGTCGCGTGGCATAGTGTACCAGTTGCTGGCACATTTCCTAAAACGTGCACAAGCTAAGGTGGAAACTAAAGATGACCGGATAGAGAAAGCTATTCTTTATATACGCAAACACATTTATGAGGCCATAGATCTGGCAACTCTGTCTGAGAATTCATGTCTGTCAAAAGATCATTTTATCCGTTTATTTAAAAAGGAAACCGGTGTAACCCCTTCAAAATATATCAATCAGAAGAAAATAGAGAAAGCACAACTCATTCTGGTAACAGATGAGATGTCGGTGAAGAATGTGGCCTTTGCCCTTTCTTTCGATGACTATTCTTACTTTAACCGCTTATTTAAAAAGACAACCGGACTGACACCGCAGGAATACCGTAACTCTTATCATTGATAATCGGATATTTAGAACAGTTTTCTTGTCTAAACCATACCCGGTCCGTGTCTGGCCCGTACCTGGTCCGTATCAAGTCCATGCGTATAGATACGGAGATGACACGGACTTGGTACGGTTCGGGTAATGAGAAGGGGAAAAAGAGAACATTCTTATTGTTAATCTATTGTCCTCACGGAAATCGTGCTCCGATTATTTGCGTACCGAGAATTCTTGTTCCCGAATGGTCTTGGGAGGAAACTTACATCGAGGTTCCTTCAGTAGTGGAAACCTTTCCTGACGAATGGAGATCCGGGTGCGTGGGCTTATTGTGAATCCGGTCATCTCCATATCTTCAAGGATAAAGATAGATAAAAGAGAGGCCGTATCAGGACAGAGATTTACATCTCATCCTGATACAGCCTCTTCTTCATTCAAACCTAATCTATAAACCTAATCTATAAACCTAACTTAGTAACGCTCAAAAAATAACTTGGTACATAAATGCTCATTATACCAAGTTATTCTTTAATCCTCACTTAGTGACTTTTCCTTTATTTATTCTTCCGGAAAAATAATCCGGTAATTTCCACTCAGATGCATGAAAGCGAAGAGGCGAAGTAGTCCGTCATAATATGCATCGAAATAGCCATCTTCATAAGGCTCATGTCTGGCGTTCCATAACTTATCTACAAACTCCCGACTCTTCTCGTGCGTACACATCAGCGAGGCGGCGGCAGAAGTGGCAACAAGACCTAACGAGTGCCTCAGCGCCTTGTATCCTCCGGCTCCGAGGGTATCTTTTACTTGTGTCCCGTCTACATTATACTGGTCCACGAAAGTGTCGATGCCCTGACCGTAGAGGAAATTCTGAATCTTATTTCCGTATTCCTGCTGCCATTCTTTATCGGCACAGGTCCAGGAATAATCTAAAGCCATGTTCATGGGTACGCGCCAGGAGTCAAAGCGGAAAGCGTCGCCGATGATGCGGTTATTGCCCAACAGACTGCCGTCGTAGTTGTTGTAATCGGGGTTCAGTCCGGTTACGGGGTGGATACTTTTGTGCAGATATTCACGGCTGCGTTCGGCACATTCGCGCCAAAAATCAGCTCTGCCGTCATTGGCCCAGCGTGCCCATACTTCGTAGAAAGCTGGTACATGGTAAGACGGGTCGGTAAATCGTCCGCCATGTATGTCCGGAACGAAGGTGATGAGTTTATGCTCCAGGTTGATGAATGGCATCACGCGGTTGGTTCCGTCTTTCTCCATGGAGCAGTTCAGGATATTTTGGGCTTCGGCAAGGTAGTCGATACCGGTGTTGTTCCCCCAAAGGTTGGCGGCAAAGATGAGGGCGGTGACGTAATAGAGCTCCCCGTCGGAGGCGGGACCTTGGGAGTTGCGGGTTCCGTCTACTTTGCAACTCCAGGCGAAGTAGCCTTTCAACGGGCCGTCCTGATGCTGCATGTACTTACTGCCCCATCGCCAAAGGCGGTCGAAGATGTCCTGGCGGTTGAACTGGACGGCAATCATTAGTCCATAGGACATGCCTTCGGTGCGTACATCATGGTTTTTGATGTCACTGATGTAAGCCATAGAGTCGCCCACTTCAAAGTAGACTTTATTGGGACCATAGAATACATCATCGAAGGTCGATTTGAGTTTGGCGTCTATATCGGCTTGTTTATACCCCATTTCGGCGAAGAGGTTCCGGTACTTTTGTGTTTCGAAAGCGCCTTTATCCCAAGGCTTCGTCGGGTCTGCCTGGTTGCACGATGTTCCGGCAATGAGGCAGAGGAGAAGGTAAAATAAGTTCTTCATAAAGGAAAGTTTTATATTATATGATTTTCATGGTTACGTAGTTAAATGATTAGTGATTAGTAGCAGATAGCGCAGCCCACTAATCACTAAACACTAATCACCTGACAGTGACTGGTACTGTCTTCAACTGTTTCAGCTCCGACGTACCGCCGTAAAGTATCTCATAGTCACCTTCTATCGGGCGCATCGTATTAGTCTCCGTATCAAACCATTCAAAATCTTCCTTGCTTAATGATATGGTTACACTGGCAGTTGCCCCTTTGGCGATATTCACACGCTTAAAGGCGCGAAGTGCATGCGAAGGTCCTTCCTTATCGTCCGGACGGCGAAGATATACCTGCACCACTTCTTCTCCATCGCGGTCACCCATATTGTTCACGGGGATGGTCAGGATAGCCTGTTCTCCCTCTTTTACTTCCTGTGTACTCAATGAAGCGTCTCCGTAACGGAACGTGGTATAGCTCAAACCATGCCCGAAGGGGAAGAGCGGAGCTTCTGTCATGTAACGGTACGTGCGTCCCTTCATGGAATAATCTTCAAAGTCGGGCAGTTGGCTTGTGCTCTTATAGAAAGTGACCGGGAGACGTCCTGCCGGATTGTAATCTCCGAAGAGGACATTGGCGATAGCCGTACCACCTGCCTGACCGGGATACCATGCCTGCAGGATAGCATCACATGTTTTCGATTCGGGAGTCAGGGCGATAGCGGAACCGGAGAAGTTGACGAATACGATCTTCTTGCCGGCTTTCTTCAGTTCGGCAAGCAGACGGCTTTGGATAGACGGAAGTTCGATGGTTTCGCGGTCACCTCCCTTGAAGCCGGGAATGTTGACATGCATTTCCTCACCTTCCACTGCCGGGGATATACCTCCGGCAAAGATGATGACATCCGCCTCTTTTACCTTGTTTACGGTTTGTTTCAGGTCTACGGGAACTTCGCGTCCCATGTCAAAATCGAGTGCGGCGTCACGGTTGCGAAAGACAAAATCAATCTTGATACGATATTCTTTTCCAGCTTCTGCCTGGAGGGTGTAGACTTTTGCATTATTCTTGAAGTTCATGCCTGCGGCAACTTCCTTGTCGTCTATGGAGAGTTTTGTTATCCCTTGGGTCTGGAAACGGAAGGCGATATCTTCATTCTTGACGGGGCGGAATATGGATTCGTAGCTGGCAGAGAAATCTTGCAGGTTGATGCCGGCTGCAAAGGTCGTGGCGCCGGTGGTGATGAAGTGGAAGGGGGTGCTGATGTGATTGGTTACATCCGGTGTTCCTTCCTGTTTCGTATTGTTCCAGTATTTGGCACTGAAACCTTGCTTGCCATCCATGCTGCATTGCTGGAATACACTTTGCAAAGTGACGTCGGAGGTCAGGTCGCATCCGGGTTCATAGATGATCTGTGATTCGGGCAGATATTCGCGAATGCCCTCCAATAGAGTGATGGTATGTGAGGGGAAACCATTGTAGTTGCCCCATTGCATTACGGAGTCATTGGCATTAGGTCCTACCACGGCCACTTTCAGGTTTTTATTTAAAGGCAGTAAACTCTGATTGTTTTGCAGCAACACAAGGCTCTCACGTGCCATGCGGAGTGCCAGTTCACGATGTTCTTTACTATCTACCACGCTGTAAGGAATCTGTGCCCAAGACACTTGCGAAGGTTCGTCCATCTCGCCCAACTCAAAGCGGGCTTTCATCAGGCGCTTCAGAGAGATGTCTATCTGTTTCTCGTCAATCAATCCTTCCTTCACAGCTTCGGGCAGCGAAGCATAGCTGTCGCCACATTCCACATCTGTTCCGGAAAGTACGGCTTTGGCGGAAGCGTGTTGTTTGTCGGGGTCGGTTTCATGGGCGCCTTTGTTGTAGAAGTCGCTGATTGCCCAGCAATCCGATACTACGATTTCTTTATATCCCCATTCGTCACGCAGAATTTGCATTAGCAGGCGGTTGCTTCCGCAACAGGGTTCACCTTCAAAGCGGTTGTAGGCACACATCACTTCTTTCACATGCGCTTTTTGAACCAGGTCTTTAAAAGCGGGCAGATAGGTTTCCCATAAATCACGCGGGTCGATGTTCTCGGCATTGAAGCTGTGGCGGTTCCATTCCGGACCGGAATGTACGGCATAGTGCTTGGCACAGGCATGTAGCTTATCATACTTCTCTCCTTCAGGCCCTTGCAAGCCACGTACCACTGCCATACCCATCTGACCGGTGAGATAAGGATCTTCTCCGTAAGTTTCCTGTCCCCGTCCCCAGCGCGGATCACGGAAGATGTTGATGTTGGGTGTCCACATGGTGAGCCCCTGATAACGTTTCAATCCGCCTTCTTTGCTGAATTCGGTGTTCTTGGCACGTGCTTCATCCGAAACTGCGGTGAATACATCGTAAAGCAGTTCGTTGTTGAAAGAAGCTCCCATACCGATGGCTTGCGGGAATACAGTGGCCAGTCCGGCACGTCCTACGCCGTGCAGCGCTTCGTTCCACCAGTCATAGGCTTTTATGCCCAGTCGGGGGATGGCGGGAGATGTGTTTTGCATCAATGCGGCTTTCTCTTCCAATGTAAGTCGGCCTACCAGATCATTGGCGCGTTCTTCCGGACTTAGTGCCGGGTTTTTGTAGGGAGGTTGTGAACAGGAAAGGAAGCACAGACACAGGCATCCGATTCCGGTGAGCAACTGAAGTTTTCTTTTCATGGTATTAGTGCGTTTTTATTGTTATTAATAGACTTCTGTTTTGTCATTGTGGATGACGATTACAAAAATAGGCAGAAAAGAGGATTTGGAAGAAGAATCGTATTTCAGATAGTTGAGTCTATGTTACAGATTTCTTCCGGATGTTACATCTTGTTTTGCTGAGGTTACATTAAAAAGGAAAATGCCTGTTACAAGGCATTTTTCAGAGGGGGATATTGTAATTTGCAATATGAGTTCCTTCTTTATATTTTCTCGCAACGAATCAGAACTTTCTGTTCATTATTCAAGGTCGTAGCGAACAGATAAACCTCTCCGCCTTCGCTCAATTTGATACGTTTACGGAGTTCCGCTACTGAACTAGGAAAGTTACGAACCGTGATATTGGCTTTCTTCAGATCTCCTAATACGCCTTTTAGCTCTTTCTTATTCAATGTACATATACCCGTTATCCGGAAGCTTCTTCCGGAGAAGTTCTTTATCGGTTCACCGGAAGTATAGAGGTGACTGTTAGGATGCAGTTTCTTTACCTTATATATACAGGTTACATTGCGGAAAGCCCCTGCTTTGAGGATGGACGCATTGGGTTCGTACAGATATTTATCTAAAGTACTGGTATATTCACTCGGGCTTGATTGTTCCTGTTCGCGGGTGAAAGTGAAGAACTGTCCGGTTGTCTCTGTATTCCTCCCGTCCTTCGTTTGCAGATTGATGCAATGGATAGGAATATTCTTTGCGGTAACAGTGTTGTGTCCTAAGATAAGCAAGAGTTCCTTGCATTCATTGTTTACAGAAATAATGTGTGCTTCCTGTACGTGCTTTAAATCCTGAATAGCCAAAGACAGGTCGAGCATAGGGGAGAGTTTCACCATTACGTGTTGCGCCTTTTCGAGCAGCAGGGATTCCAGTTCTGCTACATTCGGTTCACAGTCGGCAATGGCAACAGTCTTCCCGCCATGCCCGTCACGACGGGCAGGATCAATGAATATCCAGTCGACGGAAGACATCTCTTGCAGATGCCGGATGCCGTCTTTGTTTTCTATCCGGATATGATTCAGGCCCAGTAACGGGAAGTTGTGCGATGCAATCTCGCAAAGAACTTCCTGCCGTTCCACATAGGTGACATGATGGAATTTCGGAGAAAGAAAAGCACAGTCTATGCCGAAGCCTCCGGTTAAGTCGGTCAGTGTACCGGAGGAAGACTCCGGAATGATAGATGCTTTGTATCGTGCCGTAGCTTCCGAGGAACATTGCTCTAGCGATAGGTGACGGGGATATAGAATGCCTTCTTCCTCATGCCAGGACGGTATTTTCTCTGCCGCCGCCTGTCTGCCCGCTATCTGCGTCAGTGCAACAGGCATATCCACACCGGGATATTTCGGCGCTTGCAGAGCCAGGTTGCGTACATCATCCTTGCAATGTTCGCGTATAAAACGAAGGGTTTCGTCATTCAATTCCATAAACCTTGCCGTTTAGTAGTTTCTTTGAAGCCATAATCCGAAGAAACGGTCGTAAATCTGATAAGCTCCCGCCTCTTGTGTGACAAAATCCTTCTCCAACAGTCCTTTTAATGCCGATTGTACAGAGCTGGAAGATGGCAATCTATATTTCTTGATGAATGCACCGGAGGTGATGGCACTTGCTTTTCCTTCTTTGGTAATGGCAATGAGCAGTTCTTTTTGTTTCTCGGGCATCCGGAAAAGGGTTTCGGATGATTGGCATGGCTTCTTTACTTTATGATGATTATGCAAAGATAATTATTATAAAGTAATAATGCAAAGAAAATAATGGTGGCTTCACTTAGACCTGTACTTGTGCTTCCCGGAGCATCGTCTCCATAATATCCAGATCAGAGTTAACCTCGCCTTGCAGCAAATACTTATCCCGCTTGCGCGCTACTTTTTCATAAATCTCTTTCGCCCGTTCCGGTTGATTCTCCCAATACAAGGCAAGAGCGCACAGCAAGCGTTGTTTGGAAGACATCATAATCTTATACCGTTGGATGTATCTCTTTATCTTATCTGTATAAAGCCGCTCTATTTCTTCTTTTCTCCGTTCACCTATCAGTTCGAGGAACAGGAGTTCACACTCGATTTCTTTTACGTATAGTCCGACAATTTCCTCTTTATGCCGCTCTATTTCGCTAAACAGGACGTGTGCGGTTTCAAATTCTTTCCGGTCTACATAGCGCGAAATATAGAGCAGTTTAACGGCAACCTGCATGATATTCCTGTAATCTGTCACTTCATCGTTCGGAAACCATTCGTCCGGCATGTCTTTCAGTCTTACGCCTTTCTGAACTTCAGCGTTGACGGCTAACTGTAGTGCCAGATACTTCCGGGTATTCAGGTCCCGGTGCATCAATATCAGGTTGTAGGCATCATTCGTGATGCCCGACATCTTCAATGGAATACCGTTCATCAGTGCCAGGAAGAAGCCGCAGATATAGGAGAATAGAAGGAATAAATGTAAAGGTAGCGGTATCTCGGGATAGGCAACCCAAAGAACAAGTGCAAGGATTGCCGTCAGCAGATTCATCAGTACTCCGCCTGCATTATACCAGAAATAAGGCAACTGTTCGTAAGGCTTATCCGGTGGAGAGAGCAGGCATTGTCCGCCCGTGCCGGAGATGGAGAAGCGTTTGAAACGGAACTTTCCTTTTTCTTTTATCAGTGTAAGGCTACCTACCCGAAAAGAAACGAACCGGTAACCGGTGGCAAGTCCGAAGATCAGATGCCCGCCTTCGTGGAGAATGATTTGTACAAAAACGGCAAGGATGAGACAAGTCAATGATAAGATACAGGAAAGCAAGAGTCTGCTTAACTGTATGTTTCCCATATTCCCGAAGAATTCACTTAATGTGGTCTCCGTAAAGAATGTGATGCAAAGCACCATTGCACCGAAGCCGATGCATGCACCGAACAGGGTGGAAAGTATAAGTTTGAGAGCTTGTTTCATTGTTGTATGGTATGAAGTTCTTACCCGGTTTGTCTGCACAAATATAAGGAATATAAGGAACTTTATGGTATAACCTTGTATTTTTGTTTAGCTTCCTGCCGGCTGCACCAGTTAAAATGCCACCACTCGCTGGGCAATGCGCGAAAACCTGCGGCACGCATGACGCTCCGCAGCAGTTGCCGGTTCGCCTGTTCCTGCTTTGTCATTTTCCCGCTTTGCACCAGTGCATCTTCATTCGTAATGTGAGCTTCGGGGCCGAGGTGGTCTACTTCCGTACCCATCGGTAAGGGATTTCCCGCTTCATCCAGTATGCTGATGTCTACCGCCAGACCGTAGTTGTGCAGTCCGCCACCACGTGCGGGATTGGAAACATAGATATACTTGGAGGTGCCTTTCACCACATTCCACATTTTCTGCTGTACACTCATCGGGCGGGCGGCATCATACACGATGAGGCGACGGCCGGGGTATCGCTTTTTCAGTTCCTGTTGCGCCAGTAGCAGTCCTTTCATGGCATCGGGATGCAGATACGCCTCATGCAGATCTTCGTATAGCACCTTTCCCGTGAAATTATCCGCCCGGGTATACATCAGGTCTACGATGATGGAGCTGTCCGCTTCGGCAATATTCACCAGTCCGATGCTTTCCAGATATCTTGCCGTTTCACTCTTTTGTGCGGATGCGGGGATAAACCAGAGAGCAAGTAGAAAATAACATATATACTTCATGCCTTTTTTTCTTTGCCTGCAAAGGTACGAATTCCCACCGAATTAGCCGTTCCGTGCGAATACATAGATTTTGTCTATTTCCTCATAGAATTTATCTGTTTGTAATGAACTTACGAATCCTTACATTTGTTCCATATATTAGTTCTCTAAACAAAAATACCATGGAAAAGAAAAAACTCACCTCTGCCAACGGGCGCCTGATCGCCGACAATCAAAACACTCAGACCGCAGGACAACGTGGTCCTATCATGATGCAAGACCCCTGGTTTCTGGAAAAACTTGCACACTTCGACCGTGAAGTGATTCCTGAAAGACGTATGCATGCCAAAGGTTCCGGCGCATACGGTACGTTTACCGTAACACATGACATCACAAAGTACACCCGTGCCGCTATCTTCAGCGAAGTAGGTAAGAAGACGGAGTGCTTCGTACGTTTCTCCACCGTAGCCGGTGAAAGGGGAGCTGCCGATGCCGAACGTGATATCCGTGGTTTTGCCATGAAGTTCTATACGGAAGAAGGTAACTGGGATTTAGTGGGAAATAATACTCCTGTATTCTTCCTGCGCGATCCGTTGAAATTTCCCGATTTGAACCATGCCGTAAAACGTGACCCGCGCACCAATATGCGCAGTCCGAACAATAACTGGGATTTCTGGACCTTGTTGCCCGAAGCTCTACATCAGGTGACCATCACGATGAGTCCCCGTGGTATTCCTTATTCCTATCGCCATATGCATGGTTTCGGTAGCCATACTTATAGCTTTTTCAATGCCGCCAACGAACGTATTTGGGTGAAGTTCCATCTGCGCACCCTGCAAGGCATCAAGAATCTGACCGACCAGGAGGCCGAGGCTATCATTGCCAAGGATCGTGAATCGCACCAACGCGACTTGTACGAGAGCATCGAAAAGGGTGACTTCCCGAAGTGGCAATTCCAGATACAGCTGATGACGGAAGAGCAGGCAGACGAATACCGCATTAATCCGTTCGACCTTACAAAGGTGTGGCCGCACAAAGATTTCCCGCTTCAGGATGTAGGTATCCTGGAACTGAACCGTAACCCGGAAAACTACTTTGCCGAAGTAGAGCAAGCTGCTTTCAATCCGCAGAATATAGTGGAAGGCATCGGTTTCTCTCCCGACAAAATGTTGCAGGGACGCCTTTTCTCTTATGGTGATGCACAGCGTTACCGCTTGGGAGTGAATGCGGAACAGATTCCGGTAAACAAACCCCGTTGCCCGTTCCATGCTTACCATCGTGACGGTGCCATGCGTGTAGACGGTAATTACGGCAGTGCCAAGAGCTACGAACCCAACAGCTACGGTGAATGGCAAGACTCTCCCGAGAAGAAAGAACCGCCTTTGAAAGTTCATGGCGACGTTTATAACTACAACGAACGTGAGTATGATGATGATTACTACAGCCAGCCGGGTGATCTTTTCCGCCTGATGTCCGTCGAAGATCAGCAACTGACGTGCGAAAATACAGCCCGTGCCATGGGTGATGCCGAACTCTTCATTAAGCAACGCCATGTGCGCAACTGCTATAAAGCTGATCCGGCCTATGGTACAGGCGTAGCCAAAGCTTTAGGTCTTGACCTGGATGAAGCATTGAAAGCAACCCGATAGTTAAGGGATGTCCTGAACAACACTAAGACCCTATATGCAAAAGATGGCATCTATTACATCAAAAGATGCCATCTTTTACAGTGAAAGATGCCACCTTTTGCAACGAAAGATGGCATCTTTTGCATATCCGGGATAAGGGATGGATGTGGTATGGCTTAACCTTGAGGTTAATACTTAATAAGCATCTGTTGCAAGAACATACGGTATTCTTGCGGTGTACTCCCTTTCTTCTTCTTGAATATCCTTATAAAATTAGATAAGTTATTGAAGCCGCAAGTATAGCAGATCTCGGCTACCGTGTGGGTTGTTTCTGCCAATAGCTGGCAAGCGCGGGCTATCCGCAGGTTCGTGATATAATCGATGAATGTGCAATTCGTCTTTTTTTTGAAGAAATGACTGAATGCAGATTCGGACATATTCACCAGTTGCGCCACGTCGCCCAGCTTAATCGGTTCTTCAAAGTTCTTCTCGATATAGTCGCAGACTTTGGCTATCCGTCGGCTTTTGGAAGTGCGTACGGTGTCTTTGGTATCATATTGGTTGCTGACTAAGATGTGACGGTCGGCAATAGAAAGCTCATGCAGGATAGAGAAAAACTCCAATACCGTATGGAACCCCTGCATCCGGGTCAGCTTGATAATCTTATCTTTCATCACCAGTTGGGTTTGTCTGGAAAAGCCAATGCCCCGTTGTGATTCAAGCAGCAGTTGTTTGATGGGGTTGAATAAGCGTTTTTCCAATATCGGAAAGTTCAGTAGCTTGTCCGAGAACTGGATGGTAATCACATGGTTTCCTTCTACTACTTCTCCTTTCCAGGCGTGCGGAAGGTTGGGGCCTATCATGATGAGGTCCAGGGCTTCGAAAGCCTCTACCGAATCTCCAACGATGCGGCTCCCGTAGGTGTCCATAACCAGGTTGATTTCATAGTCCGGATGATAGTGTACCGGATAGTCGAACTTGGCGTTCGGATGATTGAGTACAATGAACAGGTCATCCGCGGCAATGGGAGTGATTTCTTTTTGTATGTCTTTCATGGTCGTAGTTGTTTCTCTCTTGCAAAGCTACGAATTCTAATGAAAATACAGTCAGGTATTCAAAAAAGTACAATCAATAGACAGAATATCATAAGCGAATTATCAGAATCCCCTCTATTTTTGCAGCATGAATTCAAAACAATTAATTTCTATGCTATGGAGACATTTTCAATAAGCAATTTAGATCTTGTAATAGTCCTTGTTTATTTGGCCTTTATCATCTGGTGGGGGCTGAAGAATGGTAAGAGCTCAGACTCCCAATCCTATTTTCTGGCGGGACGCTCAATGCCTTGGTGGGTAGTGGGGTTGTCGCTGTTTGCTGCCAGTATTTCAAGTACCACTTTGATAGGTCAGTCCGGTGATGCTTATCACACGGGTATCGCTGTGTTTAATTATAACCTGACGGGTATTGTGGTAATGGTGTTTTTTGCAGTTTTCCTGCTACCTCTTTATATTAAGTCGGGTATATTCACGATACCGGAATTTCTGGAGAAGCGTTTTGACCGCCGTTCGCGCTATTACTTCTCTGCCATTTGCATCATAGGAAACATTTTCCTGGACGCTGCCGGGGCTTTGTATGCTGCTGCGCTGATTATTAAGCTGATACTTCCTGATGCTGATTTGCAACTGATCATTATTGTGTTTGCGATTATTGCTGCATCTTATACTATCCCGGGTGGTTTGTCTTCTGCCATTAATGCGGAATTGATACAGGCTGTCATTCTTATATTAGGATCTATCTTGCTGACTTTCTACTGTTTCCAGCAAGGCGGGGATTATTTCTATCAGTTGTTTGCCAGTGGTGATATATCGGTGAAGCTGATTCGTCCGTTGACGGATACGGCCACTCCCTGGCTGGGGCTGATAGTCGGTATGCCGGTTCTGGGCATCTATTTCTGGGCAAATAACCAGACGTTGGTGCAGCGTGTATTGAGTTCGAAGTCAGTGGATGAGGGGCGTAAGGGGGTATTGTTTACGGGTTTCCTTACCATGCTGACTCTTTTTATCATTGCCATACCGGGTGTGATTGCCCGCCATTTGTTTCCGGGGCTTGAAAAGCCGGATATGGTATATCCCAATATGGTGCTTCAGCTGATACCGGTGGGATTGTTGGGCATCATGCTGGCAGCGCTTTTGTCTGCTTTGACTTCTACTTTGAGCGCTATTCTTAACTCTACGTCTACACTGTTCACAATGGACTTCTATGCGCAATATAATAAGAATGCCAGTTCCCAGAAACTCGTGATTATCGGAAAGATAACCTCTTGCGTCATTATTGTCGCGGCTGCCTTATGGGCACCTCAGATCGGGAAGTTCGGTTCGTTGCTGAAGTATTATCAGGAGATGCTTTCTTACATTGCTCCGCCTGTTGTTGCGGCATTTTTGCTGGGTGTGTTTAATAAGCGTGTGAATGGAAATGGTGCTTTTGCCGGTCTGCTCAGTGGCTTGGCTATAGCGGTTGTGATGCTTTTCTATAAGAATGAAATATTTGGCGATATGCACTTCCTGTTGATTGTTCCTTTCTTGTTGGCGGTGAGCGGGATCGTTATTTATCTGGTCAGTATGTGCTATTCGAAACCGGTTGCCGAAAGGCTTGTGGATACCACCTTCTCCATGCGTGAACTGAAAGCGGAGTTCCGGGCGAACCGTACTCTGGTATGGTACAAGAATTATCATTCATGGGCGATTGTCCTGTTGGTGTTGAGTGTATTGATATGGATTATATTCAGTTGATTGTTATATAATTATAAAGAAATAAGAAGATGAAATTAAAGAAGTTTGAGGGAAATCCGATACTTTCCCCGTTGGATTCGAATGATTGGGAATCGTTGGTAACCTGCAATCCCGGAGTGGTTTATGACAATGGTACGTTCTATATGCTGTACAGAGCTGCGGGAAATGATGCCGAACATGTGATCCGTTTAGGATTGGCCACTAGTAAAGACGGATTCCACTTTGAGCGTGTATCCGATGTTCCGGTGTTCGGCCCCAGTGAGGACGGTCCTGATTCGGGTTGTGTGGAAGATCCCCGCATTGTGAAGTACGATACGGAGTATTACATCACTTATGCCTATCGTCCGTATGCACCGGGGCAATATTGGAACTTCAGCCATGATGAAGTGTTGTTGCCGGATTGCGGTAGTGATGCTCCTATGGCTCTCCGTAAAAATCTGGGTAATACGGGATTGGCTGTTACTACTGATTTCCGTGAGTTTAAGAGACTGGGACGTCTGACCTCTCCGGTATTGGACGACAGGGATGTTATTCTTTTCCCGGAGAAAGTTCAGGGAAAGTATGTGATGCTGCATCGTCCTAAAGAATACATAGGCGGTGAGTATGGCGTGGATTATCCATCCATCTGGATGAAGTTCTCGGATGATCTGCTGAATTGGGAAGACAAGGAAAGCCATTTGCTGATTACCGGAACCGAGAACTCATGGGAGGAAAAGTTGGGCGGAAGTACTCCTCCGCTTAAAACGGAAAAGGGTTGGCTGGTGCTGTATCATGGTGTGGAGCATGGCGGACGGGGATACTATCGTGTTGGCGCTCTGCTGCTTGACCTGGAAAATCCGCTGCACATTCTGGCTAAAACTCCTCAACCTATACTTGAACCGGAACTGGATTTTGAAACGTCCGGTCTGTATAATGGTTGTGTATTTCCTACAGGAAATGTAATTGTGGACGGCGAACTCTTCGTATACTATGGCAGTGCCGATAAATATGTCTGTGTAGCTACTTGCGCCGTTGATGAATTACTTGATTATCTACTTTCCGATAGCTGTAGATTGCACTAAATCTCCTTTTGTTATTGATCTCTTATAGTTATCCCATGTAAATGCGATAATTGATACCTCTTGCAAATAAAACGGTAGCAGGGTGTGGATTATAGCCGGAAAAACGTTCAAAAAAGTACAATCATTGAACAAGTAATATAAATGCTGTCATTCATAATCCTCTTACTTTTGTCCTATCATGATATAGCTAATGAAAAATAGAATTCTATGAATGTAAAATGTGTGTTTTCTTTAATTCTTGATAAGTATGAAAAATGAATCAAAAAGTTGGTGGCATGTATTTTTGTCCTGGCAGATAGTGGCATTATGCATGTTCTTTAGTAACATTCCCGTTTCTTATGCACAGTCACCGGATAAAATAACAGTTGCCGGCTGTGTAAAGGATGCAGCAGGAGACTTCCTGATTGGCGCTACTGTGCAAGTCAAAGGAATATCCGGCGGAACGATTACCGATATCGATGGTAATTATATATTGAAAGATGTGCAGCGTACGGCAACATTGGTGTTTTCTTATGTAGGTATGCAAAATAAGGAAGTGCCCGTCAATGGAAAGAGTACGATCAATGTAACTCTGCTTGACGATGCACTTCAACTGGAGCAGGTAGTGGTGATAGGCTACGGTAGTGTGAAGAAGAGTGACGTTACAGGTTCGGTTACGTCCGTCAAGACGGAGGCCCTGAAAGAAATCCCCGCCAATTCGGTGGAAGGATTGTTACAGGGACGTGCAGCCGGTCTGCAAGTCATCAATTCTTCACAGGACCCGGGAGCCGGCGCTACGGTGCGTATCCGTGGTGGTAGTTCGTTGCGTGGTTCCAATGCTCCACTGGTGGTAGTGGATGGCTTTCCGTTGGGAGATGCCGGAGATCTGAAGCAGATCAATCCGTCGGATATCGTGAATATGGAAATCCTGAAAGATGCTTCAGCCTCTGCTATTTATGGCTCCCGCGGTGCGAACGGTGTTATTATGATTACAACAAAGCGTGCGAAGACAGGGACTACCAACATAACGGTTCGCCAGCAGATTACCCTTTCGCAGTTTGATACGAAACTTGATTTGTGGCGCGACCCCGTATTGATGGCTTCCTTAAACAACGAGTCGCGCATCAATGGAGGGCTTGATCCGCTTTATGTGGGAAAAGTAAGTTCCACCGGTGTTTACTATCCATCGGTAGAAGAACTGCAAACTACCTGGACTACCAATACCCGTTGGGATGATCTGGTATTCCGTGACACTCCGGTTTCCAATAATACCACTGCTACGATTTCCAGTTCCAATGACCGGACTGTTTTCAATCTTAGCGCTAATTTCTATACGGATAATGGTATGTATATAAAAGATGACTACACAAAAGGTGGATACAATTTGAGTGTAGACCATAATATATATGATAACTTCAAAGTACGCTTTTCCAATATCCTTTCCCGCGGTGTGCGCAATGCCAACGGTGGCTTGGCTTACTGGAGAAACCCTATTTATCCGGTTTATGACGAAAACGGGGACTATTATCTGACCAATGCAAGTGACTTCAGCCATCCGATGGCGATTACAGACTTGCAGAAGAATGAAACCAAGTCTTTGGATGTCATCTCTTCCGTAGCGCTGGAATGGCAACTCTTCCCTTTCCTGAAACTGACTTCCCAATTGAACTATAAGTTTGGTAAGTCCGTATCCGACAGGTACTATCCGAAGAAATATACCGAAGCCGGAGAATTCAGCAACGGTCAGGCAGAGATAGAGAACTGGGAAGGGCACAATCTGGTTTCTGAAACTTTCGCCAACTTCCAGAAGAAATTCGACAAGCATGACATCGGTGCCATGGTAGGTTATTCTTATGAATACTATATGTCCAGAAGTTCCGGTCTGACGGGTAAGGATTTTGTGAACGAAGCATTGGGCAATGAGAATATGGGGGCCGGAAATCCGGAGAAGAATGAAATATGGAATGGATATTCGGATAATAAACTCGTTTCGGGAATGTTCCGTCTGAACTATGTATACGATAATAAGTATCTGCTGACCTTGACGGCTCGTGCCGATGGTTCCTCTAAATTCGGTAAGAATAACAAGTGGGCTATGTTCCCTTCAGGAGCTGTCAGCTGGAAAGCGCATGAAGAATCGTTCATTAAGAATCTGAATGTATTTGATGAGTTGAAGTTCCGTTTTAGCTATGGTATTTCCGGTAATCAGGGAATCAGTCCTTATCAGACTTTGAGTCGTTACGGTACGGATAAGTATTATAATGATGGCAGCTGGGCTACTACCATCGGTCCGGGATATGTTTCCGGCTGGACAGGTCCGGGATGGATTTACCGGGTATGGAGTGGTATCCCGAACCCTGATTTGAAGTGGGAAACAACTGCGCAAGCTGACTTTGGTATCGACATGGCATTTCTCAACCGCCGTCTGAGAGTTTCTTTTGACTATTATGATAAACAGACCAGCGACTTGCTTCGTGAACGTAATCTGGCTCTGTCTTCGGGATATGACAAGATGTGGGTGAATGACGGTAAAATCCAGAACCGTGGTTTTGAATTAACGGTAGATGCCGATATCCTGCAAACGAAAGACTGGCAGTTGAGCGGAACCCTGATTTACTCGCGCAACCGCAATAAAGTGAAAGACTTGGGTAACACTTTGGAATCCGGTTTGGTTACCGACCCGATGACGGGGATGCTCTTTGAATATTCGGGCAATAGTCTTGAGCAATATCGCGACTATACCAATATACTGGCTATCGGTCAACCGGTAAATGTGTTCTATGGATATAAAGTGGATGGTATTGTCCAGACCCTGAATGAAGGAATCGATGCCGGTTTGTCCGGCGATTACGCTAACCCCGGAGAGTTCAAATACATGAATCTGAATGGAGACAGCGAAATATCGGAAGCGGATAAGACCATTATAGGTGATCCTAATCCGGACTTTACAGCCAGTTTGGCGTTGAACCTGTCCTGGAAGAAGTTTGATGTGAGCGTATTCCTTAACGGGGTATTTGGCCAGGACGTGTTGAATACGAAGGCATTCGGTGAGCCCAGTAACTCTCCATTACGCTGGACACCCGATAATCCGACAAATAAATATCCGAGCTTACGCGACGGTCGTCAGGTGAAGATTTCTGATTGGTGGATAGAGGACGGATCGTTCCTGCGTGTTCAGAATCTGAATATAGGCTATACGTTTGACTTACCGAAAAAGTCATTCCTTTCTAAAGCGCGTATCTATATGAATGCTTCTAATTTATACACTTTCACCAAGTTCAAGGGATACGACCCCGAAGTAGGGTTGGATGGAGTTTATAGCGGCGGATATCCCCGTTTGCGTAAATGGACTTTCGGACTTGACTTAACCTTCTAAATAACTGATACAATATGAAAAATAGAATTGTAATATCACTGCTTGCCGGGACCCTGGCATTGGGAGCATGCAATCTGGATGAGACTCCTTACGGGTTCTATTCTGAAGATAATTTCTTCAAGACGGCAGCCGATGCAGAGGCCGCAGTTATGTATGCGTACGGCACGCTGAACTACCTGGAATATTCCAGAACCATTTTCTTTTTGGGTGATATGGCAAGTGAAACCATGACGACCAAGTCGGATGCAAGTGCCGACAATCAGGACCTGAATAACTGGAAAGTGGGTAACTTTAAAACAAACGGTTCGTTGGAGAATTTCTTCAAGTATGCCTTCATCGGTGTGAACCGTGCCAATGCCGTCATTAAAAAAGTGCCGGATGCAGGCTTCAGCCAAGAGCAAAAAGACCTTTTTCTGGGTGAGGCTTATTTCCTCCGCGCCTGGAATTACTTTAACCTGGTGCGTAACTTCGGCCTTGTTCCTTTGCATAAATCAGTAGTGGAAACGGTGGATCAGACTTCAACCGCGCTTGCGCCTGATATGGATGCCATGTACGACCTGATTCTTTCGGATTGCCGCCGGGCTGCAGAATTACTGCCTGTTTATGAAACTCCTAAGATAGGGCGTGCCGATCGGGTGGCTGCGCAGGCCCTGGCTGCAAAGGCATACTTGTATGTGGCGTCGGCTAAAGAACATGGGGTGAAACTCTATCGTGATATGCACCGCGATGCAACAGTCATGTACGACAGTGCTGCATATTTTGCAGGTGAAGTGATTGAAAAGCAGTCGGTATATGGCTTCGAGAGCTCGCTGCTTGATATTTATGACGTTGAGAAAGCACGCGGCAAAGAGCATATCTTTATCATGGCGATGGACCGGAGCGGTTCTTCCGAAGGGCAATACTCTAAAATATCCAAGATGTTTATTCCTTATATAGACGGAGCCACTCTGTATCTGAAACAGGGGGACAAGGATGAGTATATCCCCACTCATGACGGTTGGGGCGAATATCAGACCACGGTTGCTTTTTACAATACTTTTGATGCAAGTGATAAGCGCAAAACAGAACTTATTGTTGATAAAGTCTACAAGGCAGATGGTACGCTGCTGGGAGAATATCCAGGAAAGATTCCTTATCCGTTCTGTCGCAAATATATAGACCCGAAGTTTGAAGGTGACAAGACCAGTACCCGGCCTTTCCTGCTCCGTTTCTCTGATGTGGCGCTTATTTATGCAGAGGCGGCAGGTCCTACGGCTAAGGCCTATGAACTGGTAAACTTCATTCGTAGCCGTGCCGGTTTGGGAGATATGAAGCCGAATCTGGGGAAAGATGAATTCCGCAGGGAAATACTGAAAGAGAGAACTTTTGAACTTGCTTTTGAAGGCGATCATGTATATGATTTGCGCCGATGGAACCGGATTACGACAGATGTTCCCGAGGCAGCCGGGCTTTCGGAAGATCAGGTGACTTTCTATCCGATACCGCAGGCTGAAATAAATTTGAATGGAAGTCTCAGACCTTAAAAAGAAGTAAGATTATGGTAAAACTAACGAAATACATTTTGCTTGCCTGCATTGTGTTGACCCAGCAGGCATGTGTGAAAGATTTGCAGGACGACATCAATGATGGTGGCTGGAATCATGAACGTACCATACTGGATATACAATTTGAAAATCAGATGGGAACCGCCCTTATTGAGACTGTGGATGCTGCTACGGGAGATATAAACCTGGCTATCAATGTTGATGCCGTACCCGATTTGTCGAACATCAGGCTGAAAAAGCTACAACTCTCCTATCAGGCGGAAGCTTCCTTAGAGGTAGGAGATGCCTTGAATTTCGAGAATGGTTCGAGGAGTGCGTCAATCACTGTTACTTCCGCTACCGGAGAAACACGTAATTATACGATTACCGTATCCGAATTTACGGAAACTCTTGTAGGTACTTGGGATGTAAAGAAATTGACTATTTACGGTGGTACCGGGCCGGAGTTTGGTGGAGGTGCTGTGATGCAATTGACGGACAAGCCTTGGTGCTGGTCGGAAACGTATGGCCCGCAGGCTGAGTGCGACAATGTGCTTACCTTTACAATGACCGGAGTGACGGATGAGGGCAATACAAGCGGTATCTGTATCAATGATGCGGGAGCTGATGGAAAATATGCTGATTTCATCTTCCTGGGTGACGGTAACAAAGAGAATCCCGGTGTAGATATTGACTTGAAGAAGTTCTATCGCCAGATTCCTGAAGGTGAAAGTACATGGGTACGCGATTATGCAGCGAATACGATTACTTTTACAGATAAAGAGGGCCGGAAGACTACGGGTTCTTTAGTGGCTGCCGGAACAGAAGACCTGGGTAACGGACTGAGCATGACTATCGAGCGGAATGCCTTTGCCTTCAACCTGAGTGGTACGGATGACTGGACGAATATTTACAGTGACTATGACAAGTTTGTCAAGAAAGTGCGCCGTTACTGGATCTCTGTCTCCAAACGTTGATATATCCTATGAAACGGTTTGCTATACTCTCTGTTTTCTTTCTGTGGGGCGGCTATGCCGCTTCACAGACTGTTGTTTCTGTAGATGCGAAACAGATTATCAATGAAGGTTACATCGGTAACGGTGCTCAGTGGGACCCTTATCAATTGGATTACGGAAAAGGACGTTTGGATATTTCCGAAGCCGACTGGAAGAAGATGTATGACCGTCTGGACTTTATGCGCCCTCAGTTTATACGTGTCATGACCAACACTACATCGGTAATGCAGGATGGAGTTCTTTATCCCGAACGTGGCTTGGAGCATTTGTCTCATATATTGGATTACTGCCAATCGCGTGATGTGACAGTAATGTTCGGTGACTGGGGTGGGGGAATGGTAGATGCCCGGAAAGAGGTGATCCGTGAAAAGAATCTTTCCGCTGCTGCCGAATATGTTCGTTTTCTGATAGAGGAAAAAGGGTATTCCTGTATTAAATACTACAATCTGGTGAATGAGCCGAATGGCTACTGGTCTTCAACGGACGGAAAATACTCCCTTTGGGCACGTGCCATCCGCTTCTTCTATGGAGAATTGCAAAAGAACAAACTTGCAGGTAAACTTTCGGTTGTGGGGCCTGATGCTGCAATCTGGACGGCTGATGAGGCCTGGTGGGTGGATAGTTGTGCTACGCATCTGAAAGATGAGATTGGTCTTTATGATATCCATACCTATCCTTCCAAAATAACGGTGAACAGCGGGGAGTATACTGACATTATCCGTGCCTACAAACAAGCTGTTCCGGCAGGTCGGAAAATCGTGATGGGTGAGATCGGATTTAAGTTTGTGGAACCTGCCGATTCTGTTTATCAGCGTGAAAACCTTCGTAGGGCAGCGGCAAAGCCTTATGCTTCGATGGATGATTCTCAAATGTTTGTTTATGATTTCATGTATGGTACCGACATGGCAGATGCTCTTTTCCAGACAGTAAACGCCGGATATTCCGGTTCGGTGGTGTGGATGCTCGATGATGCCATGCATGCGAAAGAAGCACCTGATAAACTGAAGGTATGGGGATTTTGGAATATCTTTGGCGAAGAGTATTTCGGTACGGAAGAAGAGGAAGTGCGTCCCTGGTTTTATGCCTGGTCGTTGCTGACGCGCTATATGCCTGCCGGTTCGCGTGCTTATAAGGTTGAGGTGGAAGGAGACAAGTCTCTTAAGGCGATTGCTGTGGAAAAAGACGGTAAATATATGATTGCCGTGGTCAATGTTTCCAGGGAAGAGAAATCTGTATTACTTAAAAGTACTTCTCTCCCCGTATTGAAAGGTGTGAAACAGTACTTGTATGCCGAGGGCCGATTACAGAAAGAAGGTGATTGCCGATTATTACCCCATCGCCAAGGGGTGACATTGCGCCCGGCCAAAGGCGAAGCATTCCAAATGCCCGGAGAGTCTCTGGTGGTATATACGAATTTCGATTATTAATTGATAACCGTTCATAATAAGATTATGATGAAGATAAATATGATTTTAAGTTGCATGCTGTTATGGCTCGTATCAGCTTGCACCTCGCAAGAAGTGGTGGAAATTACGGTCTCACCGGAAGTGACGAATGCCGGATATATCGGCAATGGTGCCGAGTGGGATCCCTATGATGAGGCTGAAGCTTGGGGTGCTTCTGTCTCTGATAAAGACTGGGAAACACTCTGCAAACGACTCGACTTTATGAAGCCGCAGTATATACGTTGCATGATAAACAGCCCCTATCGCTATTATGATTCCGCAACAGGCACGTATGATAAAACGCGGAATATAGCTTCCATTTCCCGACTCCTGAAGTATTGCACCGAGCGGGGGATAACCGTCATGTACGGTGAATACAATCCGCCTGCCTGGGATATGAAGCAGGATCAGAAATGGGTGGATATGTCCGTTGACTATCTTAATTACCTGGTGAATGACCTTGGTTTCTCTTGCATCAAGTATTTTGTAATCTTCAACGAGCCTGATGGAAACTGGGCATCTACCAATGGTGATTATGAAATGTGGAAACAAATGCTTTTCCGTTTTCACCGGAAGATGAAAGAGTATCCCGGACTGACGGAAAAGGTGATGCTTGCAGGGCCGGATGTAGTAGCCGATTACAAGAATGAGGCTTCTGCCTATGATGCCGAAGGGTGGGTGAAACAAACGGCACTGGATGCTGATTCCATTATCGGATTGTACGATGTCCATGCTTATCCGGGGCAGAATGAAGTGCGTACCGGACAATATCCTGAAATCCTTTCCCGCTATAAACGTCATGTTCCCGAGGGGAAAAAGATTGTTTTGGGTGAGGCCGGTTATAAGTATTGGCGTGATGCTGATTCTTTGTTGATGGCAGAATATAATCGCCGGGTCGAAGGGCATCCTTTCACTAAAGGGAGTGACTGCAATATGCTCTGTTACGACTATTTCTATGGTCTCGATATGCCGTTGCTTGCCATGGAAGTGATGAATGGAGGATATTCGGGTATGGCTGTGTGGATGCTGGATGATGCGATGCATAGCAGCGGAGATTCCGGAAAGACGGAAGATGTTAAGATATGGGGTATGTGGAATATCCTGGGAGAGGAAGTATTTAATAAACCCGATGAAGAACAGATACGGCCCTGGTTCTATACCTGGTCGCTGATGTGCCGTTATTTTCCTGCCGGAACGGATATATTGCATACTGCTGTAGCTTCGGAAAATAAAGATGTCTATGTGGTGGCAGGTACTTACCAGGGCAAATTGACGGTGGCCATGGTGAATGTGGGAGAGAAAGATAAATCTGTGCAGCTCACTTTACCCCGTCCGATGGAGAATGCCTCCCTTTATAAGTATGAGGAAAATCTTCAACCCAAGGATGCCGATGGATTTCCTGTTCCCCAGGAAACGGGACTTCATTTGAAAGGAACGTATAAAACGACCTTGAAGGCACAGACGTTCCAGTTATTAACTGATATTTAATAATAAGATAGTTATGAAAAAAGTATATATGGCAATCTTTATTGCCTTGTTGGGCTGTTCGTCCTGTTCTAAAGATAATGATGAGCCTGCACCCGAACCGCCGGGTACCGAAACTGTCGAACTGAGCATGGTAGATAAAAGTGCAACGGCCGAAACTAAGGCCTTGTATGCCCGTCTATGGGATATACAGCAAACCGGATTCATGTTCGGACACCATGATGATTTGTTCTATGGCCGTAAATGGTATGATGTTTCGGGCAATTCCGATACGAAGGAGGTATGCGGAGATTATCCGGCTGTATTCAGTGTAGATTTTGCGGAGATTATGGATGATCGCTGCGAAGGGAATGAGGCTAACGCTATTCGCAAACGCTGTATTCTTGAGGCACGTCGCCGTGGGGAGGTAATTATTGCATGCTGCCACCTGAATAATCCTTTGACCGGAGGTGATTCGTGGGATAATTCAAGTGCCGAAGTCGTACGTGGGATTTTGGAAGACGGAAGTGCCGTACAGGCTAAGTTTAAGACCTGGCTTGACCGTCTTGCTACATTTGCCGGTGAATTGAAAGATGATCAGGGGAAGCCGATCCCTGTTATTTTCCGTCCTTTCCATGAGCATACACAGACTTGGTCATGGTGGGGAAAAAGTTGCACTACGGAGGCGGAGTTTATCGGTCTCTGGAAGCTTACAGTCAATTATCTCCGTGATACAAAAGGTATACACCAGTTTGTCTATGCCATTTCCCCGCAGATGGATTCCGTGAAGCGTGAAGAGGACTTCCTTTTCCGTTGGCCGGGTGATGAGTATGTCGATTTTATAGGTATGGATTGCTACCACGGTCTGAATCCTGCCACTTTCTCTTCCAATCTAAAGACTATTTCCGAATTATCGAAGAAAAAGAAGAAGCCTTGCGGAGTGACGGAAACCGGTGTCGAAGGATTTACTGATAAGGATTATTGGAGTAAGCAGATACTTACTCCTGCAACTGGGCGCAAAGTCAGCATGATTGTGATGTGGCGCAATAAGTTTGTCGGAGGCAATGAATCGGATATGCATTATTTCTCTGTATTCAAGGGGCATACTTCTGAGGCGGATTTCATTAAGTTCCATGCTAATGAGCTTACTTTCTTCAGTAGCGATCTGCCGGACATGTATCAGATGCCTGAGAATGTGGAGGTGAATTAGTGAGGAGATCTATTGTGATTAGTTCTTTAATTTCTTGAGGAAGATTTAAAATACGAGGGTGTGTCGAAACTTTCATAAACTAAAATCCCCCTCGCTACAACTATCTGTGGCGAGGGGGATTTCGATAAAAGGGGAGTTTTGACACCGACTTCAAGTGAGAGAATTGAAAATCCTAAGGCTCAATCCAGTCGGATATTTTATCACAGGTGACTGGACGGTGATTCTTTTCTATATCTATCAAAATGTCTTATTTTAACTATATTAATTATTCAAATACATTATTCCAAAATATAGTATCAGGTTTTACATGTCTATAAAATCTTCTAAAAAATACTTCATAGAATTTAGCTTTCTGTACATCAGATAATTTGTTCACATAATCTTCTAACAATCTTTTTTGCTTTACAAATGAGTTAGTTTCAGTAACAGGGAGTTTATTCAAGGTCGCAAAAAATGTCTCATTAATATTGGACATTAGTATTTTAGCAATATCATCATCAAAATACGGTAAGAATTCTATAATAGAAATGGCTTCTATCACATTCCGGGTATATTGTGTCCAGCCTATCTTAGTTTTTACAAGATTCAACAATGAGTCATTGTCCTGCATACGATTCCCATTTTTGATTATTCCGAAATATTCCCCCATATAAAGAGTATCATTGGGAATACTTTCTTCATAGCTTACGACGGTCATAATTCTTGGATCTATTAAAAAGGTTGAATCGCTATGTGAAAGCCTTGAATACAAATCCTGAAATTGTGCAATAAACATACCATCATAAGTAGTTAAAATATTGAGATCTTCGCCAAATTGGGCTATGAAACTGATATCGCAAGAAGCGGCTATCGGCATGAGAGCTCCTTCTTGGCCATATATAAACCTTATTTTAGTAATGTCCTGAGATGTTAGACTATTACTAAATAGTAAAAAGACAAATGTGACTAAAATTAATTTCATGGTTCTGGCGTATAACTATTTCTAAATTCTTTGATTTTTTTTCTTAACTCTTCGGAACTTTTAGTACTAAATTCTTTATTAGATATTACGGAACGAGTTACAACCCACTGACCATCAGCATGACTTTTTCTTCCAGGATGATTTGCGGGTAATTCACCATTTGCCTTAGCCGTTTTCAGTTCAGCTCCTTTTATAACGGAACGTTCTTCTGTAGTACCATATTTATTATCAATCTTACTGTCTACTCCTTTTTTATTATTAACCGCGTGCGCAGCTTCATGTTCAAGACCGGTAGCTGGTGACAAAATATTGCCATCATCCAACTTGAGACCAGCTGTAGGATTGAATCTTATAGCATTTGCATTTGGCAAGTACACATTATCATAACCCGTTTCTATAACTCCAATTCTCATCTTTTTATCAGTTGCAATTGCTTGCATATTTTCACCACCTCCATTCGCTACATTATAATTATATGCAGTTATAACATCTTTGACAAATGAATTTTGAGGAGCTTGGGCTGCATTTATTCCATTAAACATAAAGTATCTTTGTTTTCCGTTCTCATCTCCATACCAAATTACCATATCTGCTCCAGTTGGATCGATATATTTAATCGGATTATTTCCACAATACGTATACGGGCTCATTTCATAATACTTCTCTGTCAGTGGGTCTACTGCTGTAAACCTTCCCAGTGCCGGATCATACTGTCTCGCCCCGTAATCATACCAGTTCAACCCCTTCTTTGTATCCAGTTCCTTACCGTTATACTTATAAGCCTGAACATTACCGTCTGCTGAAGCAAACGTGCCTCCGAAGGGATAGTAATGGTTTACTTCTTCTTTCTGTCCTGTTTGGTCTACAATCACACGGTTATTACCCTGGTGATCCTGCAAGTAGTAGTGATATTTCTTGTCAGACAACGTGATATATCCTGCATCGGTCAGCAAGAATTTCTGCACCCCATTTTCATAGACCACATTTCCGCAATAGTCAGTCGTAGTGGTAGTGTTACCTATTTTATGGACAGTACGGAGTTTCGTGCCGTTCAATGCATAAGTATAAGTAATGGTACTACCGTCCTTAAACGTGACCTTGCTTGGCAAATTTAAACAATTATACTGAATATCAGTAATATTCTTATTTAAATCTTTCGTCATATTTCCATTCTTATCATAAGCGTACTCATCGGCCTGCTTCACGGCATCCTTGAATTCAAAGCCACCATTATAAGCTGTAGCTGTGGCAGCATCGTCCGTACGCATTAGCTTGTTACCGTCCAGCGTGAACGTCAGGTTGTCGATCAGGCCGTAAGAGGAAGCTCCTGTGCGACCATTACGCCGGAGTGAGGTTATATTACTTTGTTTATTATACGTATATGAAGTACTGTAATTCGTACTGGAAATACCGTTCCATAAATAATCAGCGGAGGTCAGTCGGGAAAGTCCGTCATATCTGAATCGGTATCCGTGTAATCCCGTATCATCCGAAGCCTTCCAACTCATGGCGGAGATATTGCCATTGTAGCAGGGTGTGTTTCCACCATATAACTCGTTGTAATACAAAGTCTGATTGAACAATGTACCGGTAGATTGGCTCTTGAGCCATGAGCGGATGTTATAGGTATAACTTGTTGTAAGAGCAGACATGCCATGCCGCTTGCAACTTTTTATACGTCCCAAGTCATCGTACGTATTTTCTATGAGTGTCACCTCACCATTTGTGTTTAATTTATGTTTTGACTTTGACAGGCGGCCCGCATGGTCGTACTCGTATGTACATACTTCCGTCTGTGTAGCCTTACCCGTGGCTGTATGAACATGCTGGCGCTTCAAAGGATCGCCTATGAAGTTATAGGTAACGTACTCCACTTCAGTTCCTCCCAAATGGTTCGTTGTCCGGCTTTGGATGATACGTCCGCGCTCGTCGTAATAGAAAGCGGCGTAATCATATCCGGTCACTCTGGTAGCGTCCACGCGTGCTGTTACCGTTCCTGTCAGCAATCCTTTGCTGCTTTCCGTGTAGCGGGTCCCGTAACCTGAAGGGGGTGTGGTGTAGTTCAGAGAGGTGGGTACCCCGTGCTTGCCGATGAAAGAGTAGTCATCGTAGTAGTTCACTGTATACACTACAGGAGTCGTCAACGTGATATTCTCGGGGATATAACCATGAAAGGCAGTGCCTGTATCATCACGTCGTGCTTTCACATTGATTTCCGATAACTGTAAATCCTCGTAAAAATAGGAGTTGTGACAAGTTCCCGTCACTACCGGACGACTAAATTCATCGGAAAGGGAAAAGCTCCATTCTCCGCGGGCACGTTGTTCGCCGTCTTGCGAGAAGACCTGATGGCTTCCACGGTCATAGATGTAATAGATAGCATCACGTTCCGGAAGTTTCTTGTAAATGTAGCGGTGCAGGAAGTCATAGCGGTAAGAATAACTGCTTTGCCTATTAGAAGCTCCTTCAGGTTCTCCCGGTTTGGGGTAAGGAACGGAAGGTGGGTAAACACCCACCAGATCGTCGCGACTGTCATATTCATAATGAGTGAAATAGGGTTCGGAACCATCTATATGTCCCGCCAGGATTGTACGTCCCAATCCGTCTTTAAAATCATAAGCCTGATTTCCGTCTTCATCCGTAGTACAAACGCCCAATAAATCTCCGTAGGAAACCCAGCTGGAAAAATTGGGAAACGACTGAGGATTACGGGTAACATAGCGGTAGCTTACAGGGTGTTCTGCCCATGCCTCGCTTGCTCCATGTTCTGCAATCGGTCTGTTCAGAGGAGAGGCTTCGTAGGTGGTCTGCACATAGGGACGTGAATCACCGCTTGCCAACGAGCTTGCGCCGCTCTTCAGGGAGGAGATATTCATATAGCTGCCATTTCCTGTAGACTTGGCGGGAAGCCATGTTCGTAGCTTACGTCCCTGGTCGTCATATTCCTGTAGGGAGACGATATCTTTCTTGTCGGGGGTGATGCTGCGGTCTACTGTTTGTGAGGGACGGCCCAGGCCGTCATAGTATATCACCTGTTCACGGCAACCACTACGGTCGGCCGAGGTGTAAGTACGGGCACTAATGTAGTTCTGAGAAGTGCTTACCTGCGACATGCACAAGAGTTGGCACAATAAAAGTGAAAGTAATAGATATATTCGTTTCATAAGTGTGTACGGATTTTAGTTATTGGTTACGGTAATGATAGTCATATTCCTGCAAGACGCGTTTCTCGCTTTCCTGCATGATGTTGTTTTCGTAATAGTAATTTCTCTTCAGGCGTCCCAATTCATCGTACTCGTAATACAGGGTCTTTCCTGTAGGGTCGGTGACGGAGCTGACGCCTATTAACGGAAGATGCGTGAAAACAGTGACCTGCGCTTTTGAGAGGGACGTGTGTTTGCGCAAGGCTTTCAGTTTGGCTGCATCGGGGAGGGAATTCTGTGCCAATGCAGAGGATGTCATGCCAAAAATGGAGGACACGGCGGCTTCTACCTGTGCCAGAGTCGCATTCTTGATCTCTGCAATAGGATATCGATCTCCATATCCCCATAGGTAGACCGTATGTAAGTTGTCTCTGGAGATTACTTCGCGGGGATTTCCATTAGGAGAGTAAGCGAGGATTTCACTGTGGAATCTATTCGTTGCATAGCACTTTTGATAAAGTCGGGCGGGCAGTATTAATGTGTCTCCGCTCTGTGTGGGAAACTCTCCGAATTCACGTTCATAACCATCGGAATTACTTTGTTTTTTTGTCAGCACGGGAGCGATAATGTGTTTCTCTACCATTTTGCGGATTATATCCGTGGTAGTGCCGGTTTGTGACAATTTAGGATATTCCCAATTGGTTTCCTGTTGCAGCTTACCTGCAACGTGCTTTTTCTTTAGCATCCGGTTGCCGGAGAGATAGTTGTATTGCTCTGTTTCTGTAATACCTGTTTCCGATTCATCATAAATGGTTATGTCACGCTGGTAGAGGAGTGAGTGTCCGAGCAATTGGTAGGTAAAAGTGTAGAAATCACCAAGGGTAGCGGTTTGGGGAACAAAAGATAAAGTTCCATATCGATTGGAATATTCCCAACCTTCCACTGATGCGCCACTGGGATGCCAAATGAGTGTTTCGCGTCGTTTCAGTTTATACTCCTGTCCGTCGCTCATGTAGTCAGTTTGTTCTTTCAGCAAATTATAGCGATATTTCTCTCCCACATACGAAAGCACATTGTTGAAGTATTGCGGTTTCTCGAAAAAGGCTGTGTCATACTGCATTGCTTCGTAGATGTCATATTGATAAACGGTTTTCCCATTACAATTTTCGGGAGTATATGTAGTTGCTCCATCTTTCAGATAATAGACCGTGACTTCGGGATAGACCACTGCAGGACGGCCATTCAGTAACCGCTGAAAATTAAATGCGCTGAAAGTGCATTCCCATTCCCATTTAGCAGCAATGAGACCTGCTGATGGATCATAACTCATAAAGGGATTGTAATTGAAAGAACGATATTGTCCGGACGGATCAAGGCCGAGCACCATGTTTAGTACCGACATCGGAATAGGCTCTGATGATTGATAAGTCATATAGGTCTGAATAGTAGGATCTAAGGTTGGTTCACCTGCACCTGTATGAAAATAACGTCCTCCTATTCCACCGTTTGCGTCATAATCAGTTTGCCCGTAACAGTAGTGTTTGGAGTCACTTCGTACACCTTCTGCCGTATAATTGACGATTTCATAAATCCTGAAACCGGTAGCTTGGGTTTTGATACGTCTTTTTTTGTTGTGAATATAGTCACCGTCATAATCTGTAAACGTAAAGAACTCATGGTTCTCAAAGTGAAACTCTGTATAACCACCCGTCGGATAGGTTAGTTTGTTTAGCACACAATGAGCTTCTGCACTGCTCGGTGTTCGTGTATTGGCGTATGAATTGGAAATCCTCACTTTATCCAATGGAGACAGGTCATCTCCATCTTTGGGTACATCTACTACGTAAGTGGAAGAGGCAGCTCTGGATACATCGAAGCCGACAAAAAGATTCAGGCAGCCCACGTTGTGAATATCGGAACGATAATTCAGGTTGCCCCAATGGTCTGTTCCTCCAAAGCTGGCGCTTGAAGATGTATATCCACATTGATAAGTCTCGGATGTAATGCCATTGCTACCAAGAAGTGTAATTTTGTCAAGAGTACTAAAAGGTAAGTTCCCCGATCCGTGATAGTGCAAAATTCCTTGATGTTGCTCCAGATTGATTTTCCGGATAAGCGTGCCGTTATCTCTGATGTTGATGGCTTTGGCATAGTTGTAATGCTCGCTGTCGCTGCCGTCTTGATAGTCGATGTTGATGGTTGTGCTGCCATAAGCTATGGAGGTTAAAAGTTTCATTTGATAGGCGTGCTGTTGCGTATAGGTTTGGAAAGTGACGTCAAACCTGTCCGGATCTCCATTCACTTCATAAATATGATGGAAACGTACCGCTGGTTCCACCTGTTGCCGTCCATAGTTGGAGCTGATACTCTTTCCATAGGCAAAAGTAATAAGCTCTGCGGAATGAGGTAGGCGGATTGAAGTCAGTTGCCAAGATACGTAGGCAGTACCATAAGGGGTAATGGTACATCCCGGTCCTGCAAAGGTAGTATCTGCGCCATCGAAAGAATATTCAATGCCTTGTTCGTCCACCACTTTAAAGGAATATATCTTACTGGCATCAGCCACGTGGGTTATCTTTACATCGCGTCCGCCTGAAACCACGTACTCGAGCTTGCCATCATACTTTATCCGGATGACAAAGTCGAAAGAACTGCCATCAGGCAGGGTGGCGGTAAAGAGGTCGTACTTTAAATTGAGTCTGTTCATGGTTGCTTCCGTAAAGTTACGGTAGGATTTACCAAACTGATCGGTATCCAGTTTGAAACCTGTAGTCTCATCGGGCATACATTCAATGCTTCGGGATATACAACTGCTTACAGATAATGCCCAACCATGGCCGAATACGTCGTAGTTATAACCTGGATGAAATGGTGTAGGATTATACTTCAGACTTAAAGGTAACTGATAGCCGTGGTGTTCGATATTGAACAAAGGGATGGAAATATCAGGCACTCCCATGGCTGGGTTCACTGCCACGTCTCCGTACATTTTGAAGGCCGCTGCCTGAGGAGAGGTCGGAACAGAAGGGGCAATGTATGGAAGCTCTGATCCTGCATGTGCCGCAAATGGAAAAAGTGTAGCGAAGAAAAATAGTATAAAAATGTATCGTTTCATATATCTTTGGGTTTTGTGATGATTAGAAAATGCGTTTTACTAAAGTCTTAATCATGTTGTTTTTTTGTTTGAAATATTGATTTGAAATCCTGCAGATCCCAGACTTCGGAATCTGCAGGATTAAAAAAATATGGGAATCTCGCTTTTATAGCGGCATTGCATTAGCTCCTATGACTCCCGCTATAGCTGATGCCACTGCGATAACCACTTTCAGGATCATATCCCATACTGATTTCTTGATTGCCATAATTCCACACCTCCTTTCGTAAGGGCACAATCCGCCCGGGTGGCGCTACAACGCACCACAATTAAGTTGATACTTTTCATGTTGAGTGAATGAATAGTTTAGTCAGAAAGGAAAGAGCTGTTTAGCCCAGCGGGTTTTCGTCCAATCCTCCATCGCCACCGTCGCTGTTTCCACCGCCGCTACCATTGCCGGAACCGGTCGGTTCCGGATTATAGAGGACACATTTCACGCCGGTTACCAATGACCGGGTGGCTACGGTGCGGTCCGAATTACGGGTGGAGGCTGGGGTGAAATGTATCTGCAACGAGGCCTGCGAGGCAGATACTTCCTCCTTAGTCTTCACACCTTTACCCCTTGATTTCATGACAACCCGGAATGTGCCGAAGCCGTCCAGCGTCACCACTTCGGATGATTGCAGATGTCTGGTCAGTACGGTAACCAGGTTGTCGATAGAATTCTTCACGTCACCGGTGGAAAGGGAGGAATACTCCGCAATTTCCCGGGCGATCTTTTCGGTGTTTACAGAACCCACATAAATGGTGCGGGGATGGAATAGTTTGTTTCCGTCTTTGTTCTTCATTGTTGACTGAATAGTCTTGTAAAGTACTGGCATAATAATAAAGTTTTTGAGTGTTGATAATTTATTGTTTGTGTATTAAGCTTAACCACATTGCAAAGATACGGATGTTTTTATGATGGAAAGAATGATTTTTGCAAAAGCGTTCAAGAAAATGTTTATTGATGGAAAATAACATGAAACTATTAGTTTTGTTTTGTGTATATCAGTCGGTTGTCTCACGCTATTCCGCTACATCTGCCATTCTTTCCCCAAAAAAACATCCCAATCCTTTTTTCTCATTCCCGACACAAACTCAGCAGATAACGTCCCGGCAAACGAATTTTTCCATGGCAGTTGCGCAGATCATAAAAGCCCTGCCACACCGGATGCCCGATGGCGCCAAAGTTGCTTTTGCAGACGATAGCGTACTGTTCGGCAGGCGGAATGGGATAGAGGCGAAGGTTGTAGATAAGGCCGTCAAAGTTGCGCTGTACCTTGTCCTGAGGTGGTTGCAGGCAGCCTACTTCCTCGGTAGTCCACTCCTTTCGCTTACCGCTTCGGCTGGTGGCTTTTGTATCGTTAGCCGCAACTCTTTCTCTGGAAAAATTCTCCTCCTTCTTTCCCTCCGCGGACTTCTGGTCCGCGTCTCCCTGAGTTCCCACTTCGGGGGAACTATTGAGGAGGGGATATTCTTTTGTATGCTGTGCTATGCTATTCTGTGCTATGCTATGTGTACCAAAGTACACATTTTGACTGTTCTCGGGGAAAAATGTTGCATTTACCGGGATAATTGCTGCATTTTCACCTTTATACAATTCTTTTTCTTCGGGGGTGTTCAAAACGGTTTCCGGATTTCTCTCTGATCCTTTCTCCGAATTTACAGCCGGATTTATTTCTCTATCCTTTCCTGAATTTATCTGCGGATTTTCCCCAGGGACTGTTTCCTGATTTGCCTTCGGGCTTTTAGAAGTATCTTCTTCATGTTCCTTACCTTTACCGGACGATATCGCCGGAGCCTGTTCCTCAGGTGAAAGAAGGCAGTAACGTTCATCTATCAGCGAAATGTTGCGACGCTTGGTTGCGAAAAGAAACTGGCGCTGAATATCGGCTGAAGTCAGCAAGCCATATTCCCGGAAGAGCGTGGAGTCAAAAAGACCATACTCTGAGGCGAGAGTAATGACACGTTGCACGTAGGCTGCATCTTTTTCATATAGGTTGTCCGCCAGGTCTTCGTAGAAAAGAGCATCTGCCAGTGCATAATAACCTTCGTTAGTGTAGATGCTGCAAAGTGTTTCTACCAGTACGGTTACGGCGGCATCGCCTTCACTTTTCATAATCCGGCGTACAATGCGGTCGTGTATAAAATCGGTGCTTATGGGGAAATAATCAAGTCCCCGTTTTTTTATTCTGGACATGGTTTTTAGTGATTAGTGATGAATTGTTGGTGATCCGTGAATTTGTGACCAGTGATCAGTAACCGTATTTTCGGATACAAGCTACTAACCACTGATCACTAAACTCTAATCACTCATTACCTCCTCTTTGAGTCTTCGCCGTTTTCGTGCTATGCTTTCGCTCACCACTTGCTTGGCGTGGCGAATGAGGGCTATCCGCACCTCCCTGTTTTTGACCAGAGTGATGACGAGATAGGCTTTCGGATTGTCAGGGATTGACGAATGAGGTTGTTGCTTCCGCCTCAGACGACTACTTTCTGCACGGCATTTCTTGCAATAGCAATCCCGGTATTGACTTTTTTGACTGACGTAAAAGGCTTCACAAGGAAGCTCCTGGTGGCATTTTCCACAAATGCGGGTTGGGTTTGATAATAATTGATTCATGATTCTGACTTTTAAAAGATTAATTAAAATATTTGTGTTGACAGGTATATTCAGATATGTAACGCTTGTGTTTCATGTATGTAACACTTGTATTCCACGTGGACGGAACTTGTGTTTCATGTCTGTAATGCTTGTGTGCTGCAAATTCAATGTTTATTCCAGTTCACATCACTGATGTGCCTTTATACAGGCGGAGCCCTACTTTCTAAAAGGTAATGTTGCTTTCTCATGATATTTATAGTTTTATTTTTGTAATTAAAACAAATAACTGTTTTTATTGCTACAAATATACTGTGAATTTCATATAGAAAACAAGCAGTTTTAGAAATTAATTTTAATAAGATGCGTAAGTGCGTATCAATGAGCGAATACTGCGTTCTTAATTCCTTACAATGAAAAAGCTTCCCAATCATCATCACCTGAATACGGGGTGATGGCGATTGGGAAGCCAGGGAGAATTAAGCGATGCGGAATATGCGAATGGAAAAGTACGAATGGATTAGTATTCGTCGCTCAGGGAAATAACTTTTAATTGTTTTTCAAATGCAGGCTGCGGTAAATCGGTATAGACATTCACTTTCACAGAACCGCCGGGCAATATATCGAAGTAATTGTCGCTGAATGAACTGTCCACATCGCCGATGGTTATGAATACGGCACGGGCAAAGCTGTCGCTGTTGAGGGTCAGTTCGAAACCGCCTTCGATGGGCTCTATGCTCGAAGTGATAGCAGCTTTGGGATAGTTCACTTCTTTCTGTTTCACGAGGAAGTAGTTATTGGCATAAGTGTTTTTCCCTTTGTCGGTCAGCAGGACGGCATGAACGAATACATCTTCTTTAGGTGTATTTTTTAAGGCTTTACCCAAAGGAACCGAGAATACCGTCTGGCTACTGTTGGCGTCTATCTTTATATTTCGTTTGTAACTGTTCACTTTCTCTCCTGTCAGTTTCATAACTTCTACCTGGAGCGTGCCGTTGCAGGATTTGAGGCGGTCGGAAACCACCTGGATGTTCAATACTCCGTCTGCGTCGGTGATGGGAGAAACGAGGATGTCACGGTAAGCCTTGCGGGCAAAGTAATGCTGCGCTTTCCAGCGACCGTAGTAGTCGCGGCTTGCCCAGGAAGCCACGGGCCAGCAGTCGTTGTGTTGCCAGAAGAGCGTTCCCATGCAGTAGGGCATATCCCGGCGATGTGCCTCGATGGCTGTTTTGATGGCATCTCCTTGCAGCACGTGGTTCATGTAGAGGAAGGCTTCGAAGTTTTTGGGTGTACGATATTCGTTCAGCAGATAAGTCTCAATCAGTTGGTTGGCGTGCATGCCTCCGCGCTGATGGGACATCATGACTTCCGAATAGATATCCCAGTCCTCTTCACAGGGAGCGTAGCGCTTCACGGATTCAAATTCGGGGAAGGATTGGAAGCCATATTCGCTGAAAAAACGGCTTCGTTCTTTGTTGTACGTCTCGATGGGCTTTTTGCCATGCCACACATCCCAGTAGTGGCGGTCGCCGTTGTGGTCATCGCTGCCGCCGTCTTCACGGGCGAACGGGGAAGAAGGCCAATAGAAGCTCTCGGGTGCGTATTCCTTCACAACTTCGGGAAGGGTGACGTAATACTGATCGGTGAACTGTTTCCAGATCTTCTTTTCATATTCCGGATTCTGCGCCTTGTATCGTTTCTGCCAACCCCAGTTGAACCAGGCGTCATTACATTCGTTATTTCCGCACCAGAGGGCGATACAGGCATGGTTTCGCAGACGTTTCACATTGTCGATGGCTTCCTGGCGGATATTCTCCAGTAATTCCCCTTCAGCGGGGTAGAGGCTGCATGCAAACATGAAATCTTGCCAGACAAGGATGCCGTAGCGGTCGCAGAGTTCATAGAACAGGTCATTCTCATAAATGCCGCCGCCCCAGATGCGAAGCATGTTCATGTTGACATTGGCGGCGTCAAGGATTGTCTTTTCGTACTGTTCCGGTGTGACGCGTGGCAGGAAGTTGTCTTGCGGAATGTAGTTGGCACCTTTGGCAAAGACGGGGACACCGTTCAGTTCCACATAGAAAGTCTTTCCATCCTTGTCCGGGCGGTTGATGATCTTCAGCGAGCGGATACCCACTTTTGTGCTCTGAATGTCGGATGTTTCGTTATTGATGGTAAGTGCAGTACGGAAGTCATATAAATGCTGTTCACCCAGTCCGTTACTCCACCACAATCGGGGATTCCGGATGATAAACGGAAGGGAAATCTTATTGTTTCCTTTGTGGAGGGAAACGGTTTTGCCTGCCATTACTCTGCCGGAAGCGGCATCAGTCACCGTAAGGGTGGCTTCGTCTATTTCCTTGTCCGATTGAACTTCTATTTCTCCCACGATGGATGCACGGTTTTTACTGACTTCCTGTTGACGGATGAAGACATCGCTGAGTCGGGCGTCGTCCCATGCTTCAATGTATACAGGACGCCAAATGCCGGAGGTCACTAAGCGAGGTCCCCAGTCCCAGCCGTAATGATAACCGGCTTTGCGGGCAAATACGCTGACTTTCTTGTCGAATACCCCACCGTTTTCGGACTGGTCGTTACTGGCTTCGTAATGGTAGGGCAGTGCATCCCATTTGGGGATGTCCACCTTGATGGGAGAATGGAAATAGATTTTCAGGATATTTTCTCCGGGTTTCAGTTCCGCCTTTATGTCTGTTTTCCATTCACGGAACATGTTGTTGGTTTCCAGTATTTTCTTTTCGTTCAGATATACGTCTGCATAAGTGTCGAGTCCTTTGAATACGAGGTCTATATTCTGCCTCTCCATTATTTCAGGAGTCAGTTGGAAGGAGGTCTGGTAGATCCAGTCTTCCTTATCTATCCACTGCATACCGCGTTCGTTGAGGCGGAAGAAGGGATCTTCGATGATCTTATTGTTTATTAAGTCGGTGTGCACCACTCCGGGAACGGTGGCGGGATACCAGTTGCTTAGCCGGGCTTGTTTGAATTGCCAGCCTTCGTTCAACTCTTTCCGGAGAGGAACGGCTATTAGCAGGGCGCTGCACAAGAGTGATGAGGTCAGTAGTGACGCTCGCTTCATGTTCAAATTCGGTTTTTTCATGACTGTTAGTTATTGAGTTATGTTGAATGTCGCTTTTAATCCTTCCCGGCTGTTGCCTCCTATCCACAAATCAAACTTTCCGGGCTCTACACAATAGTCCATCGCATAGTTCCAGAAGGATAACTGCTTTACCGGTAGCTCCATCCGTATGTGCCGTGTCTCTCCGGCTTTCAGATGAATACGCTCAAAAGCAGCCAGTTCCTTTACCGGCCGGGTTACGGATGCTGCCAGGTCGCGGAAATAGAGTTGCGCTATTTCGGTACCGTCCGTTCTGCCGGTATTAGTTAGGTCAAAGGTAATGATAATTACTTCATTCCGGGTATATTGAGTGGAGGATAATTGCAGATTACTGTATGCAAATGTTGTATAGGATAAGCCATATCCGAAGGGGAATAGGGGATCTTTGCCTGCATCCAGATAGAAAGAGGTGTTCCCCAAAGAAGTTTGTTCGGCACCCACAGGGATGGTGAAGATATTCTTTTCACTTCCGCTTGCCGGGCGTCCGGTGCTAGTGTGGTTGTAGTAAATGGGGATTTGTCCGGTTTCTTTTGGGAAGGTTACGGGTAATTTGCCGGAAGGCACAACCTTGCCGAAAAGAAGGTTTGCCAGTGCGGGACCGCCCATTGTTCCGGGATGGAAAGCATAGAGCAGTGCATCCGAGATATTCACTTCCCGTCCGATGGTAAGCGGTCGCCCTGCCATGACTACTGTAACCAGCGGTTTTCCCGTTTCGGACAAACGGTGCAGTAACCCGGATTGCGCCCCTTGCAAATTCAGGTTGGCAAGGCAATGCGCCTCACCGGAAAGTATGGCTTCTTCGCCTACGAAAGCAAGAATAAGATCCGCTTCCCGGGCTAATTCCACTACTTTATTGAATTGGCTGGTGACCGTATCGCGTGAATAGTTCAATCCCGGGGCATATAGCACTTTGATGCTGTCGCCACTTATCCGGCGCAATGCTTGTAGAGGCGTTTGCGAGTATGAGGCATCACCGTCAAACACCCAGGTACCTAATTGCTCATGGGGTGCGTCCGCCAATGGTCCGGTAACGAGAATTGTCTTTATGTTGCTCTGAATGGGTAAAGTTCCCCTTTCGTTCTTTAATAAAACAGCCGATTGTTCGGCCGCTGTCTGCGCCGCTTCCAGGAAATCGGGGCGATAGAATGTCTCTTTTCTTTGGTCGGCAATGTATGGATGTTCGAATAATCCCAACCGGAACTTCAATCGCAGAATGTTTCTTACCGCATTGTCAATGGTTTCCATGGAAACTTTTCCCTCTTTTATCAATTGAGGGAGATGCTTGATATAGGTTTCGCTCACCATCTCTATATCGGTTCCTGCATTTGTGGCTTTCAGTGCCGCTTCCTTCTCGTCCTCGCAGAATCCGTGGCGGATCATTTCGGAGACGGATGCCCAGTCCGATACTACCGTGCCCCGGTAATTCCACTCATTGCGGAGCACATCCTTCAACAGGAAAGGATTGGCTGAAGAGGGGATACCGTCATTATCGTTGAATGCCGTCATCAGGGTGGCTGCTCCGGCATTGACGGCTGCTTCGAAAGGGCGGAGATAAAGGTTGCGGAATTGGCGTTCGGTGATGTAGGTGGAGTTGTAATCTCTGCCTCCTTCCGAAGCACCATATCCGACAAAGTGCTTGGCACAGGCAGCAATGGAGGTCGGGAGGTTTAGATTACTCCCCTGAAAACCTTTTATCGCTGCAACGCCCATTTGAGAGACGAGAAGCGGGTCTTCTCCGAATCCTTCGGCTATACGCCCCCAGCGGGGATCATGAGTGATATCTATCATGGGGGCGAATGTCCATCTTATTCCTGCGGCGGAAGCTTCGGTCGCGGCAATCCGGGCACCGGTTTCCGCAATCTCCGGATTGAAACTGGCGGCTTGCCCCAAAGGTATAGGGAAGATGGTTTTGAATCCGTGTATCACGTCTCTGGCGTTGATAAGCGGAATACCGAGGCGGGAGTCTTCTACGGCAATGCGTTGTACTTCATTGAAGATGTTTGGGTCGGTTATGCTCATCACGGAGCCTACTCTGCCCTTGCGTGTTTCGGTTTTAAGGTATGGGAAGTTCTCACAGTGCAATTGGTTCATTTGCCCTATCTTCTCTTCCAGTGTCATCTTTCCGAGGAGTGCCTCAATACGCTTTTCTGTCTCCTTATCCGGTTTGTAATCAGTGGAATAACAGACGTACGGATGAAGTAAAAGTAAGACTGAAGTTACATAATAAAGGATGTGTCTGAACATATCGGTATGTATGTTTAAAGGTTTAATTATTCTGTGTGCAAATGTACAGAACATGCCTTTTCCGATATGATTAGATTTTGCTGTTTAATGATACTATTTTGAAGAGGAGGATTCTGCTGGGATATGCGGGTATTTACCAATCACTACAGACTCGCACAGGTTAAAAGCTGATAAACTTATTGGTGGAATAAATTCCTTTTGGTACAGTAATGAGCTAAATGCTGATAATGATTTAGGCGCGGATTACGCGGATTAATGGCTGCGCTATTACACTATATTACAGAAAAAGAATCCGTGTAATCCGCGTAATCCGCGCCTAAAATTATATTCATACTGGAAAAGAAAAGAACAAAAGTGTTTAGTGATAAGTGATTAGCGCCATTCGGTATATTATTTTTTAGACGCGGATGACGCGGATAACGCGGATTTAAAAGGCTGCGCTATAAAAAAAGATCCGCGTCATCCGTGTCATCTGCGTCTAAAAGATTATTTATCATTTAGTTCATAACCCGTCCGAAATGAACAAGTTGCTCTCTGTTCAACTTTCCCTCACCTCTTTAAAGATATGGGATAATCGTAATATAAATACCCGTAATAATGGCCGAAGTGATAACCCCGGAAATATTCGCTCCCAAGGCATCTCCCAGGATAAACGAGTCCGGATTATCTTTGCTCACCAACTTCTGAGCCACTTTAGCCGTAGTGGGTACACAACTGACGGCGGCAATTCCGATCACCGGATTATAATTTCCTTTCTTGATAAAGTACATGATGTATCCACCCATGATGCCGCCGATACCGGAAAGCAATAATGCCACTATACCCAATACTAGCAGTTTCAGAATCTTCGGATCGAGTAACAAGTGCGCGTCACAAAGCACACCCAGCAATACGCCCAACATAAATGTAGAACCGTAAAGCAGCGGACCACTGACGAAATCATAGATATGCTTCATACCCGATTCACGTACAGCCACTCCCAGGAAGAGGGAGAAGAACAGCGGTGAAGCTACCGGGAACAGGAAACACAGCACCGCACACAGTACGGCCGAGAATGCCAGTTTCACTTTGGCATCATAATTCTTGGGAGCTTTCTTTGAAGTCATCTTGATGGCACGCAGGCGTTTCGGAACCAGGAGTTTCACCAGATACGGGTAACCGCCATAGGTCAGTCCGAGATACAGGTAAGCCACTACGGTGATAGGTACAAACAAATGTTTGGCAAGAGCCAGTGACGTGAACAGAACCATAGGACCGTCTGCACCGCCTACCATGGCTACGGAAGCACTTTCCTGCAAGGTCAGTCCCAGAGCCGAGGCTACGGGGATAGTCAGGAAAGTACCCAGTTCGGCGCATAGAGCCAGGAAAAGACTGACGAAAGGTTTCTGCAACAGAAAGCCTACATCCAGCAATGTGCCTATACCCATAAACACAAAGCAGGCTATCAATCCGTTGCTGAAGGTGAGCGTATAGACAGGTTGCAGAAAGTCTATCTGCATCGTATTCATCAGGTCGTCCGTGTCCGAAAGCATCGGGTCGAGAAAGAGGTTGCCCAATGTGCCGTCCGGCATAAAAAGTGTTCCACAATTGATGGCGACCATACCCAGTCCCATCGGAATCATTACCATAGGTTCGAGCACTCCTTTCCAGCCCAGATATATAAGCAGCAAACCTAAAAGGATTAAAAATACACGGGCTGACGCAAGCAGGTAGCCACTTTCCATCATCGTTCCAAAACCTTGGAACAGGGTCGCGAAATCTATATTTTCCATACTATTTCTTATTTGGTCTTATCGGCTGATTTGCCGGAGTGTTTCTTATTTTTTTGATATAGCATCTCTTCTTGTTGATTCAGGTACATCATGTGTGTATCTTCGGGGTAGTAATAATCTACCAGGTTCGTTTTGGAGACTCCGGTGCTTACCCCGTGGTAATATCCGTGATAGTCGGTAAGTTCCCGGTTTACTCCCCGGCTGAACTCTTCGCGTTTGTCATCGAGAAGTCCGTTATCTTCCATGGGGATGTCCCGTATCATGAGTTCTACCTTCTGGCGCAGTTTGCGCAGACGTCGCAGGCGAAGCAGTTCTTTCTGGTGTGAGCTGTAGAAGTCGAATGAGTCGGCGGCAACGGCAATCATTTTGATGATGAAGGCCACGAAGAAGCCGATCACGAATGTAAGCCCCATCATTTCGAGGGTGGCTATTAATAAATCGAGCATAGTTATCGCATTAATTTAGAAGTGAATAAACAATAGACTGACCAAAGACACGCCAATGGCATACCTCCGGAAAATGGTTGGTAATAAGTAAGGTGGCGGTTTAAATCAGAATATGTTTCAGCTCGTAGACGTAGTACCCGTAAGAATAACGGATAGCGCTGGGGGTGAAAGAAAGACTGGCATTCTGTTCCACCGGTAAGTGGGTGGAAAATATACGTTGCATCTGTTCTACAGATGGATGGATCTTTAGTTTCAGCAGTTTTGAGGGAGCACTGGCCTGATTGTAGAAATTCTCCTGGAAAAGGACACCATTGATTTTACGCTCATTATTTTCATCGTTGAAGAAGGGGCGGTGGGCAATGGTCGAGAAGTAATCGGTTGACATTGAGATGAAACATCCCGTTTGGGCAGGAATGACAGAAGCATCTGTCGAGGCTTCGGTAAGCATCCGAAGTGCCGGCTGTTCCTCTTGTAGAATGGCGGACATTCCTAATGCGAGGCACATAAACAAGAATATATAGTGCAGATGTTTCATTGTAGCGTCCGCAAACATAACAAATATCTTTGTGTAATGTTGTGTTCCCCTTCAAGAAAATTTTGTTAAATAGAGAACGGTTTCTTTGCGCATGTTCTGCAAATGTGTATATTTGGAATAATATATCTAAGTATATCGTAAACCACAATAACTCAAATTCCTATGAGTAGTAACATATTTCTGATTATCGCCGTAGTCACAACTGGTATTTTTGTGATACAGTTTATCCTTTCCATCTTCTTCGGAGACATTGATGCGGATGTAGACGTGGATGCCGACATCAGCAGCATGGTGTCTTTTAAGGGACTGACACATTTCGGTATCGGTTTCGGCTGGTACATGTATCTGATTGGAAATACTGACATTCAGAGTTATGTCGTTGCCATTCTGATTGGTCTGTTTTTCGTATTTGCCGTGTGGTTTCTCTATAAGAAAGCCTATCAGTTGCAGCAGGTGAATAAGACGGAAAAGACGGAACAGCTTGTAGGGCGCGAATGTACCATCTACTTTAAACAGGGGGATGGCAGATATACCGTACAGGTGAGCCGCGATGGAGCCATGCGCGAGATAGATGTAATATCAGAAGCAAGTAAGTCTTATCAGACGGGCGATAAAACCATAATCATGACTTACAAGGAAGGAACACTGTATATTCAATGAAAACGAAACTCAAAAACATAGATTTATGACACAAGAAATGATGATTATGGCCGCCATACTCGTGGCGGTTATTTTGCTTACCTTCATTGGTATCCTTTCCCGTTACCGGAAATGTAAAAGTGACGAAGTACTGGTAGTATATGGTAAAACGGGCGGTGATAAGAAGTCTGCCAAGTTGTATCATGGTGGTGCCGCGTTTGTATGGCCGATTATTCAGGGTTACGAATTCCTGTCCATGAAGCCGATGCAGATAGACTGTAAACTAACCGGAGCTTTGTCTGCTCAAAATATCCGTGTGGATGTGCCGACTACTATTACTGTAGCTATCAGTACTGATCACGACGTCATGCAGAATGCCGCCGAACGTATGTTGGGGCTATCAATAGATGATAAGCAGAATCTGATTACGGATGTTGTATACGGCCAGATGCGTCTGGTTATTGCCGATATGACGATTGAAGAGTTGAACTCCGACCGTGACAAATTCCTTTCCAAAGTAAAGGACAACATCGATACGGAACTCCGTAAATTCGGTTTGTATCTGATGAACATCAATATCAGTGATATCCGTGATGCTGCCAATTATATTGTCAACTTGGGTAAGGAAGCTGAAAGTAAGGCGTTGAATGAGGCTCAGGCAAATATAGAAGAACAGGAGAAACTGGGTGCCATCAAGATTGCCAACCAGATAAAGGAGCGTGAAACGAAAGTTGCCGAAACACGCAAAGACCAGGATATCGCCATTGCTGAGACGAAGAAGTTGCAGGAAATCTCTGTGGCTAATGCGGATAAGGATAGAATCTCACAGGTAGCCATTGCCAATGCTGAAAAAGAATCACAGGTGGCAAAGGCGGAAGCCGAAAAGAATATCAAAATTGAACAGGCCAATACCGAGAAGGAAAGCCGCATTGCCGAATTGAACTCCGACATGGAAATCAAACAGGCAGAAGCCGGAAAGAAAGCTGCTATCGGACGAAATGAAGCTCAGAAAGCTGTGGCACAGTCTGACGCTGAACTGGCTGTGACTCGCGCCAATGCTGACAAGCAGGCCGGTGAAGCTGAAGCACGTTCGGAAGCTGCCGTGCAGACTGCCCGTGAAATAGCACAGAAGGAAGTGGAAGAAGCTAAAGCACGCAAGGTGGAGTCTTCTTTGAAAGCTGAAAAGATTGTGCCTGCTGAGGTTGCAAAACAGGAAGCCATTCTTCAGGCTGATGCTGTTGCCGAGAAGATTACCCGTGAGGCGGAAGCTCGTGCAAAGGCTACTCTGGCGCAGGCTGAAGCTGAAGCAAAAGCTATCCGGATGAAACTGGAAGCTGAAGCTGAAGGTAAGAAGAAATCATTGCTTGCCGAGGCTGAAGGTTTTGAGGCCATGGTACGTGCCGCGGAATCCAATCCGGCTATCGCCATCCAGTATAAGATGGTAGACCAGTGGAAGGAAATCGCCGGAGAACAGGTGAAGGCATTCGAGCACATGAACTTAGGAAACATCACTGTATTCGATGGTGGGAACGGAGGGACGAGTAACTTTTTGAGTTCATTGGTGAAGACGGTTGCTCCAAGTTTGGGTGTACTGGATAAGTTGCCTATTGGTGAGACTGTGAAGGGAATCCTCCATCCGGAAGGAAAGGAAGACAAGCAGGAAACCAAGAATGAAGAACCGAAGAAAGATGAAAAGAAGAAATAATCAGACTATCTGAACTCTCCTCCTTTCGGGAATTGCTCTCCCCCGATAACGGGGGAGTCGGAGGGGGGTGGAGTACCCTGAAAGGGGGAGGTGGTAGGTGAAATAACAGAATACCTATTAATTTAAAACAAGAGTTTTTTTACCTACCACCCCGCCCTTCGGGTAGGGAATGTGCCAAAACTCTCCTTTTATCGAAATCCCCCTCGCCACAGATAGTTGTAGCGAGGGAGATTTTTAGTTTATGAGAGTTTCGACACACCCTCAATTAAGATAGTTAAGGTTATATTCCCAGCCGTTCCTTCAATAGCCGGTAGCCTGTCAGGCTAACCCGTAATTTAGTTCCGTTTTTCAATAATACTTGGTAGGTTTCTTTCCCGAATAATTCAACCCGGGATATTTGTGTCACGTTTACAATGGTGGAACGGTGGATACGTACAAAATTATTTGTCGGCAGATGCCCTTCGAAATACTTCATGGTTTGTTCCTTGATGTATTCGCCTGTTGGGGTAACCAGGGTTGCGTAATCTCCGCATGCCTGGATGTAGAGTAGTTCGTCCACTTTGATTATGTGTATACGTGAACCGTCCTTTACTGTAATACGGTCGATGATTTCCTCTTGTGCTTCCGGCTTTTCTTCTGCTGCTTGCGGTGCTATGAATTCTTCTTCCTGTGCGGGATCTTTCACTACTATCAGTTGATACCACAGAATGATAGCGATCCAGGTTGGTACGCCAAACAGCAGGCGGAAAGGTATGGTAGAAGCAAAAGATATATAAGGTATTCCCGCTATTCTTACCATAATGTCACAAATCATGAAGCTGCCCGCAATCCAGAGTAATATTCCTGCTGCGACCGTGATGACCTTTGTCTGGAGTATGGATACGTAGCCCACCACAAACCAGGCCAGGTATGCCAGTGCTGCAAGCCATCCGATGGTCGTGATTCCGTCTATGATGGCCGGCAACCAGTCAGCTCCGGCATATCCCCACGACAAGGTCGCCTGGATGATTGTCAGAACCAATGCCAACACAAGCATCGGAAACCAACGGTAAGGGTAATCTATGATTGGATGTGCTCTCATAGGATTAGTCTTTTATTTCTAATCCGCCGAAGGAAATGTTTCCGCGGATTATTAATGTACTTTCTTTATTAATATTCGCTCCCTGCCAACGCTTGTCCTCGCATCCGCCGGCAAAAGCATTGCATTGGGGCAGGACGTTCCAGTCTGAAGGAATGTACAGTTCTATTCCACTACAGGTACAGTCGATATCGATGTAGGTTTCTCCCGGTGCAAGATGCGTGTGGCGCAGGTCAATGACAGTTCCTCCGAATGAAGCCCGGATGCTGGCGCCTTTAAATAATTCGTCCAGAACGACATGGCGTACAGAGCCAAAAGCATTGTCGGAGCGCAGATACCCGTTTTCCGATTCGCATTGTTGCTCATTGTCTTCCATATTCATGTGCATGTGTCCGCCTCCTCTTCTGGCCCAGTCCCGGTAATGGCCGTTCATGTGGCTTTTCATCCAGCGTTCTCTGCGACGAGCCTTTACAAAAAACAGGATACCCGCTACAATCAGTGCAACAGGCCAGACGATGGTCTGTGAATTTTCCGGTAGCCATGATAATCCTCCGATCAGGAAATAAACACCTATTAAGGTTAGGGTGGCTCCGCTCAGATAATGGCGGCGTGTCATCGTATAAATACCTAATATAATAAGAAGACTATGCCAGGATACCACTACATTGAATAGGTCATACGTAATCCACCCTACGTTACGGGCAAACAGTAATATTCCGGAGATAATGAAGAGCGAAGCTATCAGTGCCTTACCTGATAAGCCTGCATGAGACGGGAAGTTTTGTTTCTTTTCCATTGTTTCTATTGTTATTGATTCATATTCCATTGTTATGGGTTGATGGCTCAAAGGTAAGCGAATTATTCCTCTCCATATAGCCTTTCCGGCTGATTTCCGGTAGAAAAGCCGATGAGTTCCGGGTATGAATCGGTGAATTCGGATGGTGAAATAGAACTATTTGATAAAAAAACAGCAATATTCTGCAACCAAACTTCATCTTCTTGCGTCTAATAAGTAAATGAATAAATAATAATAAGAACTATGAAAGTAAATTTATCCATGGATGATATCCGTACGAAAGTAGAAGAGTATATTAAAAAGGCAGGTCGTGCTACCGGTCGCCCCGTACTTACGGCTTATTATGTAATGACTGCCGATACGACTCCCGATAATGAGCGGACCAATATAATGCTTGCTTTGGTGGCCATTGTGTTTCCTACCAGTATAGAGGATGTTCTGGGACAGATTTTTATGGTAGGTAAAGGATTTGCTGCTGTTTATGCTTATAAAAAAGTGAAGAAATATATCACACCGCAGATAAAGGATAAGGTAGAGGCAAAGCTCGACGAGTGGTTCCATGATAATGTGACGGAGGTGGAGCCGCTTTATCTGGAGTTAAAATAAGAACGATAGGTTTATAACTTCAGGTTTAAGATCATAGAATAAGGTTGTAACTTTTGCTCAGTTAGGGGGCGTAAAGTAAACTGTGTCATGCGCTGTTTTTCTTTCAAGCTCATCGGTCG